>Ga0224508_10000710_pt1 | contig 31976 bp, 36 predicted proteins | sample SF_Jan12_sed_USG_4_FD_170157 | JGI IMG/M metagenome (GOLD analysis project Ga0224508, IMG submission 170157) | Sediment microbial communities from San Francisco Bay, California, United States - SF_Jan12_sed_USGS_21 | ecosystem: Environmental > Aquatic > Marine > Sediment | place: USA...
CCAAGGTTGACGGTCAGGAGATCGTCGCTCCCGAGAGTCCTGAGCCCACGAAGGTCGTTGACCTGCTCGACGCCCTCAAGGCGAGTGTCGAGGCCACCAAAGCCAGAAAAAAGGCTGGATGAGAGTCACCACCGCCATGCTGGCCGACTCGGCGCAGGTCCACGGCGGCAAGTTATTCATCCTCGGCGGCGGGTTCGACACCATCCGCACCCGCTCGGTACCCGCCGTCCACAAAGCGCTGTCGGTTGTGATGGTGGTTGAGGTGAGTCCAGGAGAGAGAGAAACCAATCTTTCGATCGAGGTCACGCTCATGGACGAGGACATGCAGTCGCTGGGGCCCCGCGCCTCGGGCACGTTACGGGTGGGGGACGCGCCCACCCATCGGCCGGGCCAACAGAGCGTGGTGCCGTTGGCGATCCCGTTCTACGATCTGCGGCTGCCCCGGGAGCAGGCCTACGTGTTCCGGGTGACCCACCAGGAAGAAGAGCTCGCGCGCATCCCGTTTACGGTGCTGGTGGTCCCTCGGCCGCCCACGTAGCCGCCTCCCAATCGTCATCGGTGAACCCTTTGAATGAGGGTGCCCGCAGCTTGGCCGCCCGAGTCCACTCCTTGAATTCGACGAGGGCGACCAGGCTCGGCTCCACGAAGACTGCCTGGGGTGGAATGTCAGGATGGGTGTGAAATGGCGACGCAGCTGCGGCCAGCTCGTCCAACCCGGAGCGAATGGCCCGCAGGGTGCTGGCGGTGAAGCCGGTTCCCACCGAGCCGACGTACCGAAGCGCGTCGCCGTCGACCAAACCCAGCAGGAGCGAACCGAAGGTGGATGACCGGTTGCCGTCGCCGGGCAGGTATCCGCCGACCACGGCTCTCACCTGCTCGACCCGGGCCACCTTGCGCCAGTCTCCGGATCGGGCCCCCGGCCGGTAGGGCGACTCGAGTCGCTTGCCGACGATACCCTCCAGCTTCTGGGCGGCGACTCCCTCCCACAGGGCCTCTCCATCTCCGAGCACCGGTTCGGCAGTTAGGTAGGGAGTGGGCAACTCGAGGTTGTCGAGCCGTTCTCTTCGGTCGACCCAGGGTTGCCCGACCATGGGGGCGTCCAGATAGAGGAGGTCGAAAACCATGTAGCTAATGGGCGTCTCGACGCTGGCCCGCTGTTGAAGATGGCTGAATGACAGCCGACCGAGCTCGTCGAACGCAACGATCTCACCGTCGAGGATGCAAGGGGGGAGCCCTTCGAGCCGGTCTAGCTCGGGGTAGGCCTCGGTGAGACCCCGACCGGTCCGGCTCCGGACGGTGAGCTGCTTGCCGTCCCAACTAGCCAGCGCCCGGATACCGTCCCATTTGACTTCGAAGGCCCACTCCGGATCGGAGAACGGCCGGCCCCAGCGGATGGCCAGCATGGGGTCGTAACGGGGGAGCTCAGGCATTGAGGGCTTCGCGAACCAACCGGTTCACGAGACCACCGTCAACTTCGCCCTTGTGGCTCGCCATGATGTGCCCGACCACTTTGCCGGCCTGCTTGGGGTCGTCGACGCTCAGCTCGGTGATGGCGGCGTACACCAGCTCTTTGGTGGCTGTTTCGTCGAGCATCTGGGGAAGCCATCGGGCCAGGTAGTCGGTCTCGTACGCCAGCTTGGATGCCATCTGCTCGCCGCGCTCGCCAAGCCCCTCGTACTCGAGGCGGGATTTCGTCATCTTCTTGACGTATGAGCTAATGACGGTGCGGTAGAGATCGTCGTCGATCTCTCCCTCAAACCCCGGTTCGGCTTTGGCCCGGGAGACCTCGGTCTCGATGGCGCGGATCGCGTCCTTGCGATTGCGATCGCTGCTCTTGAGGGCGTCCTTCAGTTCGACCGCTAGCTCTTCTTGAATGCTCATGGCCGCAAGCGTACCGACGCCGAGCGCGAAAAATACCCTTTGGTTGCCTGGCCGCGACCCGTTACGGTGAACGGAGTCCGGGGGGATTGTTTTTTTGGACACATTGTGAACGGAATCACATTGTGGACGACCGAGAAGGAGACGTGCGGAGATGGCGATAGCGGCTGAGCGTGGACTTTGGCAGGAGCATTCAGCGTGCCGTTCGACGGATCCCGAGATGTTCTTCCCTGTCGGAACCACCGGCAATGCCCTCGATGCCATCGACCGGGCAAAGGCCGTCTGCACGGAGTGCACGGTGCAGGAGGAATGCCTCGACTACGCCCTCCACACCAACCAGGAAGCCGGCGTATGGGGCGGCTATGCCGAGGACGAACGTCGTCGCCTCCGCAAGCGCTGGCTGGCCGAACGCCGCAAGCGGGCCAGCTAGCCAGTCCCTGCCTCGGGGGGCGATTGGCCGAAGAACAACGACGTTTGACCCTGTGGGGTCGTGAGCGATAGGGCCATCCTCGGGGCATGAACGTTGTCCCGGCGTCCTTGAGAAACGGACGCCCACCGGTTGGTCCGGAATCGATCCGTGAGCTCGTCTTCGGGGTTGAGGACGGGGTAGTCCAGAATCTGACGCTCATTGCCGGCATGGTGGGGGGCGGTCTGTCGAGCGCAGTCATTGTTTTTGCCGGGGCCGTGAACGCCATTGCCGGCGTCCTGTCAATGTCGATGGGGACTTATCTGTCTTCGAAGGCCGAACAGGATGTTGCGGCCGCCGTCGCTAACGGCCACGCGCCCTTTGAGCAGGCAACTCCGGGACGCGACGCGGCTGTGATGGCGGGTGCTTACGCGGTCGGCGCGTTTGTCCCCATCCTCCCCTTTGCACTCAGCTTTCTCGATCGACCGGTCTCGTTGGGCCTCGCCGTGGTCTTGGCGCTGCTCACGCTGTTCATCCTCGGCTATGGCAAGGCCGTCGTTAGCCACCAACGGCGGGTTCGCTCGGGGATGGAGATGCTGGTGCTCGCTTCGGCCGCCGGGCTACTCGGCTTCCTCCTGGGAGCCCTCGCTCGTGGCGTTTTCGGCCTTGACGTGTGATCCCGTCAGTTCTCGAACCATAGGTCGAGGAGGCGCTCGTATTCCTCTTTGGCCTTGCGAGATTGGGGGTTGGGCATGTCGAGCGTGACGCGGGGCCCTGGAAAGGCGTAAAAGTCCCCGGCCCCGTATGCGGCCATGCCGTCTCCCACCTCGACGTAGCAGAAGCCGTCCCCGTCGAAGCCGTGGGGTAGCGGCTGGCCGGCAATATCGGCGGCGATGGCGCCGGCCACTGCCTGAGCCTGGCCCTCGGCGAATACCCCGGCCTTGGGGAGCAGCATCGAGTTGAGCAGCCTGACGGAAGTCACATCACCGATGGCGTAGACGTTGGGAAACTGAGTCTCGAGGGTGTTGGGATCCTTCAGGATCTTGAGAGTCTGAGGGTGCACGGGTATGTAACCGGTCTCGTCGACGAGTCCCGAATCGATTGCCAGTTTTGGTGCTCGGTGGGGGGGGACGCCGATCAGAAGGTCGTACGGTACGACCGTGTCGCCGAAGTGGATCGTATGTGAGTCGACGTCCACACTGGTAACAGCATGCTCGGGGAAGTAGCCCACGCCTCGCTCGGCAAGCATGGCTTCGAGGGCTTCGCCTACCGCCGGGCCGGCCACTGCCATCGGGTGTGCTTCGGGGGTGTAAAGGGAAACCTCCCAATCGTCCTGTACTTCTCGGGAGCGGATCAGCGATTCGGTGAGCATGGCTGCCTCGTACGGCGCGGCCGGGCAGCGGAATGGAGCTCCACCAACCAACACCACGATCTTGCCACCCGCGAAGTCCTTCAGCGCCTCTTGGAGCCGGGCGGCGCCCTCCGTTTCGTAGAGGTTGTAGGTCGCCTCCTCGAATCCAGGAACAGAGTCGGGCGCTAGTTCAGCACCAAGTGCGATGACGACGTAGTCCCCAATCATCTGGCCGTGATCGGTCACCAATGTGCGACTCTCCGGATCCAGCTGTTGAGCCTGAGCATGGGCCCACTCGATCCCTTCCCGCTTGAGGTTGGTCATAGGGCGTGAGACTTGCTCGGGATCCTTTCGTTCTCCAGTCATGAGCCACAGGTTGGAGACGTGAAGCGAGAACCGGTCATTGCGTTCGACCACCACCACCCGGTGTTCGGGTGAAAGCAAGCTCCTCAGATGGTGAGCGGTGGTCAACCCGCCCCAACCGCCTCCCAAGATCAGCACCGTCTTGCTGGACATCCCAACCCTTCCGTCGAGAGGACCTCATTGTGTGCTGCCGTAGTGCTGCGAGCTAGAGGCGAAGTCCTTTTACTCCCGGCCAGAGGCACTCGGGGGATGCGTGCAGGGCCCGACGTGTTCCGTCAGCAAAGGGCGACTACTTGTTGCGGCCCTTTGCTTGACCCGACTTGCCGGGGGAGTCGCTCTTCTCTTTGCCTTGCTGGCTGGGGTGATCGTCGCTCTTTTCCTTTTTGCCGTGCTCGCAGTCGACGGTGAAGCTGAGGAACTCGAGCGTTCCTGACTCTCCGGCCGCGAACTCGGGGTCGACATCGCCGGTCTTCACCTGCTGGTCACCCTTGCCGAGGTCCGACTGGGCGAGCAACCGGTTGACGCAACCTTTTCCTCGCATGTCGAAGAGCTGGTGGAAAGCCTTCATGAGCTGGCCATGGTTGACCTGTCCGTTCGGTCCGGCGACGACGCCGGCGGAAAGACCGCACTCTCCGTCAGGACCGGCGTACGGGGCGGGCGCGTCGGCTGTATCGAATTCTTCGGTGTCCACCTTCTCGAATGGGCGATTGAGGAACATGAAGGCTTCGAGAGCCTCATCATCCTTCGTTTGAAGGGTTTCAACGGTCACGACTCCGTCATCGCTGGTGGCGTAGCCGGCTACTACCTCGCTGCCTTGCAGAGTGCAGTCAAAGGTTGAGTCGGCGGGGGAGGTGTTGAGAAGAAGCATGCGGTTCTCCTCGTCGTAGCCAATGTTGACGACACTGTCGTCGGCCGACGCGATGGCGGTGGCGGCCAACATGCTTATGGCGACGGCGCCGATGATCCAGGTGCGACGAGCTCGCGCCATTGTTTCTTCCCCTTCATTGGTTTGTGAGACCATAGTACCACTCTTAGTGGTCGTGGCAATAGGGCGCCCGGCCTATGAGGTTTTTCGTCCGGCTCAGGCAAACAGACGGTAGTTGCCGACCAGTGTGGCGGGTTGCGGATCGGGGCCCGCCCCCGGCTCGCAGCGGTCCTGAATGTCCTTTTGGAATGCTCCAAAAGCCGCGATGGCGCTCAATGGGTTGGGGTCGGATTCCACTTGGGCGATGTGGACGAACGTGCCGTCTTCCAGCCGCAGCGTGGCATAGCGAACCCCGCCAGGGTCGGCGGCGTTCAGTTCGGCGAATACTGCTTCGACGAGGCGTTGGTTCTGGTCGGCCTGGTCGGCCTTGGGCGTGTAGTGGACAACAACGGTGCCCATGGTGCGTCTCCTTGGTCGGGTGCGGCCCGACCCTACCGGCGACAAGTAGGTTGCGGCGATGACACCGACTCCCGACGCACGCTGGCTCCCGCTGCTTGCCCTGTCCACCACTGTGACGGTGGCATTCGGAGTGATGTTGTATGCCGTCTCGGTGCTCATCACCGAGGAAGCGGCCGGCGCGGCGTTCTCGACCACAGTTCTATCGACCGGGTACGGCGGCGCTCTGCTCATTGGAGGCGTGCTGGCACCATCAATCGGTCGCCGGGCGGACCGACTCGGGGTCCGACTCATCTTCGTGTCGGGGATCGTCCTCGGCGGACTGGGCGTGACCGTCTTCTCGCTGGCCACCCAGCCGTGGCAGGTCCTGGCTGCCTTCTGGCTGCTCATTGGTCCCGCAGGTGCAATGACCTTCTATGAGCCCGCCTTCGTTGCGGTCGAGCAATGGTTCGGGTCCGAGCATCGAGCCCGCAGCCTTGCCACCCTCACGGTGATCGGCGGGCTGGCCGGCCCGATCTTCCTCCCGTTGGCGAGCGCCCTTGTTGATGCGCTCGGATGGCGGACGGCCTCGCGTGTGCTGGCCGGGGTCCTGGTGGCGCTCGGGGGTGCCGCCGCGCTCTTGATGGCTCGTACATCGTCCACGCACGCCGGAGCCGTCAACCTGGAGCCCCGCCTGGTCACCCTCCGTCGGCTGGTCTCCGACCGCCGCTTTGTCATCTACACGGTGTCGGTTGCCCTCCTGTTCATGTGTCTGCAGGCAGTGCTGCTGCATCGCATCGCCCTGTTCGAGGAGGGAGGCTTCGCGGTCGCCAGCGCCTCGGCCGGGGCAGCAATTGCCGGCCTCTTGAGCTTTCCCGGGCGTTTCGCCGCGCCGTTCATGGCCAGGACCTGGGGCGGCCTGCCCATCCAGGTCGTCGCCCTCCTGGTGCTCGCTGGCTCAACCGCAGTCACCATCGACGGATCACAGACGTGGCAGTTGCTCACCCACTTCTTCCTGTTCGGGCTGGCGTTCGGGGCCATGCTCCCGCTGCGAGCCTCCATCATGGGTGGGTGGTATTCGGGCCCGGCCTACGGGAGAGTCATGGGTTCGCAGTGGATGGTGGTGTCGGTGGCCGGCGCGGTCGGGCCAGCCGCGGTGGGGGCGGTGCGCGACGCGACCGGGGGATATACCGTCCCGATGGCCTTGGTGAGCGCCGGCCTGGTGGTGGCCGCACTTCTCACGACCATAAGCGCCCGCGTCGCCGGCAACTCGATTAGTGGGCCGGGAACGGGGTGATGGTGGGAGGCGCACCGAACTCGGGGCGTTCGGTGCGGGTCCGTTTGAGTTCCCAGAAGCCGGGCATGGTCGTGAGTGTGACGACGGCGTCCCACAGCCGCAAGGAGTCCCGTTTGTTTGGCACCCGGGTGATTACCGGCCCGAACATGGCCATCTTCTCGCCGCCGGCACCGTCGAAGGCGATAATGGGCGTGCCGATGTCGTCGCCCGCCAGTGCCAGGCCGACATTCATGCGCCGCCCAATCTCCGTGTCCCAAGCCTCGTCGCTGAAAGCGTCCGCGTTGGCCACCGGAAGTCCGGCCGCCTCCAGAGCGGCCGCCGGATCGAATGAGCGATCCCGTTCGTGGTGTATCCGCCGTCCCAGCTCCCAGTACAGAGGGAACACCGCCGCTTCGCCGAGGTCGGCTCGCACCGATTCCATCACCCGCAGCAAATTGTGAGTGAACCGATAACGCTCGTACCGGTCACTGTCTGGCGCCACTTCGTTCTTCATGAGCAGGCTTATCGGCTGCCAGGTGACCGTCAGGTCACGCTCCGGCGCCACCACTTCGACGACCCACCTGGCCGTCACCCAGCACCACGGTCAAATCGGATCGACCCAGAAATCAACGTTCATTGGATCCCAGGCTAGGTGCGGATCCGACCAGCGAACCGGTATTCGGCCACCGGGTTGCCATCAACGTCGAGCAATTCGAGCCCGATGAGCGAAGTGGAGAAGGCGCCCGTCTGCTGGATTGCGCCCAGATAGTCGGACTCTTGCTCCATCACCCCGTCGGGTTCGAGGCATGCCTTCTCGGTGTTGGCTAGATCACGTATAGCGAGTTGATCCCCGTCGACCCGATAGTCGGCGGAGTAGTCGTTGCATCCGGCGATGCCGGCCAGGGTCCCGTCGGTTCGGAAGATGAGGCTGATCTGAGTGCCGTCGAGTGGCGAGGCACCCGCTCCGTACCAGGCAACCTGCCAGCTCACGCCCGCCAGGGGGAGCTGGGTAGCTGGGCGAAAGACCAGCTGGGTGGCGCCCGACGTGTCCGTCAGTTTCAGGCTGTCGGCCGTCGCGGCGAAGCCCGTCGTCGCTCCTATCGCTTTGATAAAGGCGTTGGCCTGGTCGGCATAGGCAGGGTCACAGGCGCTTCCGGGCAGGATCACCTCGCCGAACGAGACCGAGTCTCCATCTAAGGAGTAGGTGGACTGATAGGCGTTGCATCCATCAAATCCGCCGGCGATGCCGTCGGTGAACACGAGCGTGCCGATGGTTGTGACTTCGGCCGGCGCCAAGCCGCTTCCATCCCACACTTCCGTCATCTCCCACCGGGTCCCCGATAGTGGGTCGCCGTTTGTTTGGTCGTCCGTGCCGCAGGCAGTCGCCGCCAAGGCCAGCAACACACCTACGGCTAGGTAGCGAACTGTGTTTGGTCGGTACCCGGTCGCAGCAGGATTGGTCTTCATGGGTGTCCTTTCACATGGTTCCGGACAAGGCGTTAACCAGCCCGATCAGGAACATGAGGTATCCGGCGGCCATGGCGGCAGCGGAGATGCTTCGGGCTGCGACCGCCGTGCTCCCACGGAGTGAGACCGTGGCGCCGGCGATGAGAGCTGCCCCGAAGAGCAAGAAGATGAGACTCAATGACATGATGGCTCCTTTGTTGATTGGACGAAACGTTTGGTGTCGACAGTTCCTGTCCCGGCAGACCTGTGCCCACCCACGATTGGGTGGGCACAGGTGCCGATTGGCTCACTGATTGCGCTGTTGATCCCACTCAGCCAGGTTGGCTTCCCAGTCCGCCCGGGAAATGCTCCGGCAGCCGTCCGACTCGAACAGTGCCGACCACGCTCCACAGTCACCGTTGAGGTGGAACTCAACACTGTCCACTTCTGCCTGACGGAACACGTTCCGGTGCAGCTCGGCGTTGAACTGGATCATGCCGGTGGATGTGCCCATGTTGTTGACGATGATGGCGTCGCTGAAGTCGACCACCAGATGTCCGTCGGCAAGCGACACGCTGTTCAAGGCGTCGGCGGTGGACGCATCGAAGGCCGACACGACTCCGACGGCCCGCTCGTCATCAGTCGGACCGGCTAGGAGTGACCGCAAGATTACCTCGAGGCGAGTAATGGGGTCGGTGCCAGGATCGGGGACGATCCGGGGAACGCCAATTCCAGCCGACGGGAGTGTGGTGTCGTTGCCGCAGTCGAAGAACACGCTGATGATCACTTCTCCTGCTCCGGGGGCGACGGGATCGGGCGGATTGCATGTCGGGATGATCTGGAGATCGACCGTCACGACACTGCCCTCTTCGACTTCGATCCCGGCCGCGGGCTCCTGGGCAACAACGACTGCCAAGTCGATGTCTTCGGGCAGTGCCACCACTTCAAGACCGGCTTCCTCGAGCAACTGACGGGCCTCCGCCAGCGTGCGTCCCGACAGGTCGGGAACAGTCACTGCACCTGGCACGACGGGCACCGTGGTTGTGGTCGTCACTGTGGTGGGCGGAAGAGTCGTATCGCCCGGGTCGGCAACGTCGGATTCGGCGTCAAACATGGTCAGCCAGACAACAACGCCGAACACAGCGGCGCCGGCGAAGGCAGCCAAAGCGACGGCAGGTCCCCTCCATCTCCGTAGTCGGGGAGGCTGGGGTGTGGCTTCGATGGTTCTTGGTTCTTTGGTCAACATGGTGGGTTTCCTCTCTTCGCGGAGGATGGCATCGGCGTCAGGACGTTTGGTCACGGGCGCAGCATCTGCGGGAGCCGGGTTGGCTTCGGCAAACAGCTGGTAGATCCGATCGGTGTCTTTCATTGCCTACCGCCTTCCTCGGTCTGGGGGTGGCCCGGGACGTGGGTCCGCGAGAATTCCTTCGCCAAGCGCTTCTTGGCCCGATGGAGTCGCTGATCCACAGCGGCCACCGAGCACCCCAACAGACGGGATATCTGGTCATGAGGAAGCTCCTCCCAGGCGGCCAGGCGCAGAATCTCCTGGTCGGCCGGCCGGAGCCGACTCGCAGCTGCCAGAACCTTGTCGTATTCGGCTCGGCGCACGACCTGGGGCTCCGGCTCTTCTGGCCCGGTCGTCGGGACAGAACGCAGCGTGGCATCCAGACGAGCGCCTCGGGCCATGCTCCGGCGCTCATGGGCCGCCACATTTGCCGCAACTCCATACAGCCAGAGCAAGGTTTCTTCGCCGCGGGGCACATCCTCAATGCGGCGCCACGCGACGACGAACACCTCGGCGGTGAGGTCCTGTGCGTTCGGCCGGGTCGTGCGCCGCAGGAAATAGGAGTGGATGGCGTCGTAGTAGCGGTCGTACAGGCTACGAAAATCTGCCTCACCACTACTCACGAGAGCGGGACCCCCTGTTGCGAAGACTGCGGTTGCTTCCTTCATACTCCTTCATTCCCACCTCTGTCCAAACCTGACAGGGGAATCTGATGGAGTTCGGGAGCCTTCGGTGACAGGCACCGCACCGATCTCGCCGCGTCAAAGCTGGTTCAGCGAAGGATGATCACCATGGCAAAGGCGAAAATGAGCAGGTTGCCCAAAACGACGGCGACAGTCTGCGCCCGGCGATCGAGCCGATCTCCGGCCAAGCCGCCAACGCCGGCGAGGAGCGTCTGCCACGACAGCGATGCGGCGAAGGCGCCGGTGACGAAGAGCACTCCTTCGATCGCCGACGTGTCCCTGGCAACTCCCAGTCCAACGATGACAGCCGCGAAATATACGACGGTGGCCGGATTGATAATCGTGAGTCCGAAGAACCTGGCGTAGGTGCGGGTGAGCTCTCGACGGTCGGGTAATTTCGTCTCGCTGGACTCCCGTGTGGTTCCCGCTCGACGCAAGCCGTACACAGCAAGGGCAATTAGAACGGCGGCACTGATGATTCGCAGGGGCTGATCTGCCGATTCGGCGAGCCCGGCGAGAGCGCCGCCGCCGACTACGGCCGCACTGGCGTAGACGAGGTCGGCGGTTGCCGCACCGGCCCCGGCGAAGAAGGCGCATCGAAACCCGCATTTGATTCCGACCTCGACGATTAGTACGGCAATGGCGCCGACCGGGATTGCGATTCCGAACCCCGCGGCGACTCCGGTGAGAAATGCACCCATGGATCCAAATCTAGGGTTCACCGGCAAGGCGGGGGATCCGGCTCAGTGGCTCGCGTAGGTCAGCAACGTGACCCGCCTCTCTGACCAGCGCATCGCCGAGCTGCTCGCCGGGCCGCAGCAGGGCCTGCTGTCGATGAGTCGCCCGGACAGGGGACCGGTGACTGTCCCGATGACCTACCTGTTTGACGGGGGGCTCTACATGATTACGTCGCCCGCTTCAGTCCATGGCCGCATCAATCCCGCCTAGCTGGCCGGCTACGAGTTTGCGATTCGATCGAGGCGGACTCGAACTTGCCAGAGAAGGTTCCGTTAGCCGACAGCCGGCTACCGCCTACAATCGTGGGGGTAGCCCTCGTAGCTCAGGGGATAGAGCACTGGCCTCCGGAGCCGGGAGCGTAGGTTCGAATCCTACCGAGGGCGCGGGCAACGCCCTTTGGGCGTTGCTTGGGAGTTTGGCTCGTCAAACTCCAGCAGGGTGTCAGTCCCCCCTTCGGGGGGAAGGTACCGCTCGCCGGAGGCGAGGGTTAGGGGGGCGGGCAACGCTAGGCGTTGCGGTCTCACGTCCCGGCTGGTTACCCGTTGCCGCCGCGGTTGAAGAGACGCTTGAAGAGCTTGCCGATCCAGGCCGTCATGCTGGCCAGGAACAGTGAGAATCCCTTCACTTCACCAGCTTTGATGGTGGCCGCTTCCTGCGGAGTCTCCGCATCCAGCTTGGCATGAAGGCAATAGACGAACTCATCGATCAGTCGCTTCGACATCTCCTCTACCAGACCGCTTCGGCCAAACTGGGCGATCGCCCCGGAGAGTTTGATGTCGGCTTCGACAAACACGCGGGTGCTGCCCCCTGATTCGGCCAGCCGATAGTCGACGTCGACCTGTCCCCGGCTGCCGCCACTGCGATCCACGCCCTTTCCTGCAATGTGCCCGCTGCGGGCTGCCTCGTCGGGGGAGATCTTGGCCTCACCCTCGAACTTGGGGCTCATCGGTCCGAGTTTGACCTCGACCGCCCCGGCATAGACGTGCCCGCCCTTGTCCTCGGTGATGCTGGCTCCGGGAAGGCACTGGGCGACGGAGGGGACGTCCTGGAAGGCGTCCCAGACGGTCTCGATGGGGCGGTTTACCTCAAACTCGTTCGTGATCTTCACGGGTCCTTGCTCCTTGTTCAGCCGACGAAGCTCGCCGGGTCCTTCTCGAATGCGGTCCGACAGCCCGGGGCGCAGAAGTAGTAGGTCGCACCTGCGTGCTCGGCCGTCCAGCGAGCCGACTCTACGTCGACGATCATCTCGCACACCGGGTCGATGGCCTCTTCCTTCTTGGCAACCGTTACTCCCGTCGTCAAACCGCCACCGGCCTGCAACGCCACCATCTCGGCCAACACAGCCACCGCGATCTCGCGGTTGGGGAGACTCCCCAGATCCAATCCGGCTGGGGCGTGAATCCTCGCGAGAGCACCATCATCGACGCCGTTGACTCGAAGAAACTCAAGCACCGACGCGGCTCGCTTGCGCGAGGCAACCAGGCCGATGTAGCCGGCAGATGTGGCGAGGGCGGCTTCGAGCGCCTGCTCGTCGTAGTTGCCTTGGGTGGCAATCACAATGAAGTCGCGTTCGCCGATGTCCAATGACGGAAGATCGAGGGATGTGACCACGTCGCCGACACCAACCCGCTCCGTTGCGCCGCCACCGTCGTCGACCAACACCGAGTGCCACCCCAGGATCTCGGCCATGCGGGCCAATGTCTCAGCGCCGGGGGATCGTCCGATCACAACCAACTGTGGTGCCGGTACCGCCGGTTCCAGATACACCTCCATCGCTCCCTCACTTTCACACGCCATCGGCACCGAAATCACCCTGTCTCCCTGGCGAGTGCCGAAATCCTCCGAGGGGCCGAGCTGTAACAACCGAGATTGTCCGTCTACGAGCGCGTCCAGAGCCTCACTAATGACGGTCGGCTCTGCACACGCACCCCCCAGCCAACCGCTCATCTGTCCGTCGGCCGTGATAACGGCCTTGGCGCCCTCGCGGCCCGACGACGGGCCCCTCCGCCACACCACAGTGGCGAGGACGAACGGCGTCCGTTCGTTCGCCAGGAGGGCTGCAAGGCCAAGGGCGTCTTGCATCGTCTAGCCCGTGGCGTTTTGGATGGCGCTCCACACCCGGTCGGGCAGTAGCGGCATGTCGATGTTGCGGACTCCCAGGTGGGCGAGGGCATCGATGACGGCATTCACGTAGGCGGCCGGCGAACCAACCGTGGCCGATTCCCCGACACCCTTGGCGCCAATCGGATGATGGGGTGACGGAGTCACTGTCTCGTCCAATTCGAATCGTGGAGTTTCCCAAGCGGTCGGTACGAGGTAATCCATGAAGTTGGACCCGATGCAATTGCCTTCGTCATCGAACGTGATGAACTGGTTGGTGGCAGCGGCGAAGCCTTCAGTGAGCCCACCCATAATCTGACCGTCGACGATCATCGGGTTGATCCGCACACCGCAGTCATCGACTGCGATCATCCTGTCCACATTCCATTCCCCGGTTTCGGCATCGACTTCGACTACAACCACGTACGTCCCGAAGGGGTAGGTCATGTTGGGCGGGTCGTAGTAGTGCACGCCCTCCAGTCCCGGCTGCTCGTCGGGTGGGGGGTTTGTGTAGGCGGCGAACGCGACATCCTGAATGGTCACCGACTGCTCTGGGGAGCCTTTCACGAAGAACTTGCCGGGCTCCCAGTCGAGGTCGTCGGCCGACGCTTCGAGCAAATGGGCGGCTATCTTGCGCGCTTTTTCTCGCAGCGTCCGCGAGATCATCGCCGTCGCCGCACCCGCTACCGGTGTACTGCGACTGGCGTACGTGCCGAGGCCGTATGGGGTGTTGTCGGTGTCGCCCTCGAGCACTTTGATGTCGCCGGCCGGGATGCCGAGCTCCTCGGCGACGATCTGGGCAAACGTCGTCTCGTGACCCTGGCCCTGACTCTTGACACCCAGTTTGAGGATCGCCTTGCCGGTCGGATGTACCCGCAGCTCAGCCGAGTCGAACATCTTGAGTCCGAGGATGTCGTAATCCTTTGAATTCCCTGCTCCCACCACCTCAGTGAAACTGGCCATCCCGATTCCGATGAGTCGTCCTTCGGCCCGAGCCTCGGCCTGTTCCTTCCTCAGTGCCTCGTAATCGACGATGCCGAGCGCTTTGCGCATGGCCGTCTCGTAATCCCCGGAGTCGTACACGAACCCGGTCGGGGAGTGATACGGGAATTGCTCCGGCTTGATGAAGTTCAATGCCCGGAATTCGGCTGGATCCATACCGATGTCATAGGCGGCGTTCTGGACCAGGCGCTCGATCATGTAGGAGGCTTCGGTGACCCGGAACGAGCAGCGGTAGGCAACCCCGCCGGGCGCTTTGTTGGTATACGCCCCACGGGCCACAACGTGGGCGGCCGGATAGTCGTATGAACCTGTGACGATGTGGAACAAGCCCGCTTTGAATTTGGTCGGCTGGGCGTCGGCGAAAAATGCTCCCTGATCCGACAAAATCTCGGTCCGCAGGGCGAGGATGCGGCCCTCACTGTTGAGTGCCAGCTCGCCCTTCATGTGATAGTCGCGGGCGAACCCGGTGGAAATGAGATTCTCGGTTCGTGACTCCACCCATTTCACCGGCTTGCCGATTAGCAAGGATGCGGCGGTGGCGATGACGTAGCCGGGATAGACCGGCACCTTGTTGCCGAAGCCGCCCCCGATATCTGGCGAGATGATCCGGATGTTCTGCTCGGGCAAGCCCGCCACCAGCGCGAACACAGTCCGATGGGCGTGCGGTGCTTGTGAGGTCATGTAGATAGTGACTTGACCGGACGCCGGGTCGACGTCGGCTACCGCTCCACATGTCTCCAGTGGCGACGGATGCGACCGGGGATAGTGAGTCTCCAGGCTGACAATCTTGTCGGCCTCGGCGAAGGCCCGATCCGTGACGTCCTTGTCGCCGGACTCCCACTCATAGGCGAGATTGTCGGCCTGGCCCTCTTTGTCGTCGCGGATGAGGACCGCTCCGTCGGCCATCGCCTGCTGGGGGCTGGTAATGGCAGGCAGTTCTTCATAGTCCACGAAGATCAGCCCCAACGCATCGCGAGCGATGTAGGGGTGGGTGGCGATGACGGCAGCTACTTCCTGGCCCTGGAACCGAACCTTGTCGGTGGCGAGGACCGCTTGAGTGTCGCCGGACAATGTCGGCATCCAGGCGAGGTTGTGTTCGGCCATGAGCTCTCCGGTCACGACCGCCACAACGCCTTCGAGCGCCGTCGCCTCGGAGGTGTCGATTGACAGAATCTTGGCGTGGGCGACGGGGCTACGCAGGATGGCCATGTGGAGCATGCCGGGAAGTTCGATGTCGTCGACGTAGTTGCCGGCTCCTTGGATGAAGCGATCGTCCTCGTGTCGACGAACACTGTGACCGATCCCACCAATCTCTGGTGGTGTGTGCAGGTGGCCGACCTGATCTGCGGTAGTTGTCATGGTTGTCTCCTCAGTTTTCGCGTATCAGTTCGCCGGCGTGCTGCACAGCTTTGACGATATTGACGTACCCGGTGCAGCGGCAGATGTTGCCGCTGATCGCCCACCGTACGTCGTCCTCGGATGGATCCGGGTTCTGTTCGAGCAGTGCCGCGCTCGTGAGCATCATTCCGGGAGTGCAGAACCCACACTGCAGACCGTGCTTTTCCTTGAAGGCAGTCTGGATGGGATGGAGTTCGCCGTTCTGCTTCAAGCCCTCAACCGTAGTGAGTGTTTTTCCGTTTGCCTGTACAGCAAACATGGTGCATGTCTTCATCGGAGTTCCGTCCACAAGAACGGTGCATGCCCCGCAACTGGTGGTGTCGCATCCGATGTGGGTGCCGGTGTTGCCGGTGCTCCGGATGTAATCGACCAGTAGTTGGCGAGGCTCGACTTCGGCGGATTGCTCGGCGCCGTTGATGGTGAGGTTGATTTGCATGTGCTCTCCTTACGCCTGGGCCTGTGCCTGTGCCAAAGCCGTCTCGAGGCCGCGCCGGGTGTAGACGCTGACAACTTCCCGTTTCCATTCCTCGGTTCCGCGCACGTTGGTTTCTGGCTCGGAGGCCTGGGCGGCGGCGTTTCCCGCCTCGCGGAAGAGTTCGTCGGACGGAGTCTCGCCGACCAGCACCTGTTCGGCTGCGGCGGCCCTCGTGTTCTTGCTGTTGACGGCGGTCATTGCAATCCCGGCCTTGGCGATCTTGCCGTCGTCGCCCAGCTCGAGTTGGGTGGCCACCCCGACGGTGGCGTAGTCGCCGATCTTGCGCTCTAGCTTCACGTAGGCCCCGCCGCCTCGGCCCGTGTATTTGGGTACCCGTACTTCTTTGACAATCTCGCCCGGTTCGAGGGAATTGGTGAAGAAGTCGACGATGAAGTCATCGATAGGGATCACTCGCTCTCCCGCAGCCGACTGGGCCACGACCTCGGCCCGTGCCGCCAGCATCACCGAGTTCCAGTCGCCCTCCGGGTCGCAGTGGGCGATCGAGCCGCACACTGTGCCCCGGTTGCGCACAATCGGATCTGCGATCCACGGGGCCGCATCGGTCATGGCATGGTTGGTCGAGCCGATTAGCTCCGACTTGACGATGTCGTTGTGGCGGACCAGCGCTCCTATGGCCACGTGGCCGTTCACGTCAGTGATGTAATCGAGCCCATCGACGTCGTTAATGTCGACCAGGTACGACGGTGAAGCGAGTCGCAGCTTCATCATCGGGATGAGGCTCTGGCCTCCGGCCAAGACTCGAGCTCCCTCGCCTTCCTTGGCCAGCGTGGCCAAGACTTCCTCAACCGAGGTCGGTGCCGAGTAGTTGAACGCGGGTGGATACATCAGACCTCCTGGGGGGACACGGGTGGAATACGCGCGGCTGACGTGCGCAGCGGATGGTCTGGCGTCATGCGTCTCCAGTGTTGCCCGTGACTATTTCGGACCCTACTCGACGGATCGGGCATCGGTCCGGGAGGCCAGGAAAGGATTTCGCGACCTCGCCTTGCCAGAGATGCCGATCTTCAGGCCGGCTCAAGCAATACGTCGGTGACACGATCGAAGCCGGGGCCCTCGATGTCGGGGTTGGGGTAAAGCGGGTTGCGAACCATGCCGGGACGCATGATGTAGGCACCACGGCACCCGACTGCCATCGCCCCGGCCACGTCCCAGTCGTGAGCCGCCACCATGGTCATCGATTCCGGCTCGACTCCCAGCTCGGCAGCCGCCATTTGATAGACCTCGGGGGCCGGTTTGAATTTTCCCGCGGGGGAGACCGACATGATCCGTTCGAAATGGTGGGCGATCCCGGCATTGCCCAGCTGGCTTTCGGCGGCGTCCTGGGGAGAGTTGGTCAGAGCCGCCATCCGGATGCCTGCCTTGGCGAGGCGCTCGAGGTTGGGAGCGACGTCGTCATGAGCGGGCAGGCTGGTCATTGTGGAAGAGATGGCGGCCCGGTCCTCGTCGGTCAGGGCTACCTCGTGTTGGTCGGCCACCATGCGGAGCGAAGCGCCACCTACGGTTACGAAATCCCGGTATCCGCCGGTGATGGTCAAGCTGAGGGCGTTGCGCAGGACCAGCCCGAACCACTCATGGCGGATTGCGGCGTTCCCGAAGATGCGCTCGAAATGAGGATCGAGCGCTCCCAGATCCAACAGCGTCTCATTGACGTCGAACACCAGAACGCCGGCCATCGCTCCTCCTTGGTGATCGGCTCACGCTAGGGCTCAATCGGTGCTCAGTCACTTCGACACGCGCCGTTCGGTGTGGGTAGTGTCGGTTCAGCACTCACCGGAGGTGACGATGGCACGGTCCACCGCATCCATCACCCCGGGCGCGCTCGCCTCCCTCCTTGCCTCCCGCTCTCCTCCCTGAGACCCGCGAGTCCATGCCAGGGTCGACAGGAGGAGAGCAGTGGAAGTATCAATCAAGATCAACGGCGCGAATTACGAGCGGGACGTCGAGCCTCGCACACTATTGGTCGACTTCATCCGAGAGGATGTCGGCCTCACCGGTACCAATGTCGGCTGCGACACCTCGCAATGCGGGGCGTGTACCGTCCACCTGGACGGCTCAGCGGTCAAGTCGTGCACCGTGCTGGCTGTCCAGGCCGACGGTGCCTCCGTGACCACCATCGAGGGCCTGGCCAATGGAGAGCTGCACGCCATGCAGAAGGCCTTCACCGAGAAACACGGGCTGCAGTGCGGGTTCTGTACGTCGGGGATGATCATGACCGCCGTCAAGCTGGTCGAGTCCCATCCAGACATCGAAGAGGACGACATCCGCCACGGGCTGGAAGGAAACCTGTGCCGGTGTACCGGCTACGAGAACATCGTGCGTTCAGTTGCCGAGGGTGCCCGCCAGTTCGATCCTCATAGCCCATGGGAGATGGAGCCGGCCGAACACAAGATCACGCTCCGCGAAGCCGAACGCCGGGCGCGGGAGAGGAGTCGCGCATGACGACGACAGAACGAGTATTCGGCAAGTCCGTCCGGCGGCTGGAAGATCCCCGTCTCATCACTGGCAAGGGACGCTTCACCGACAATCTCAGCCGGGATGGGATGGCTCACATGGTGGTGGTGCGATCGCCTTATGCCCACGCCAAGGTGAAAAGCATCGACACGTCGACTGCGGCGGCTATGCCGGGCGTTGTCGGCGTATACACCGGCCAGGAGATGGCGGCTGCCGGATTTGGTGGCATTCCGTGCGCCTGGGTTGTTCCGGATAGCGACACGCAGACGCCCTCCCATCCGCCCATCGCCATCGATACCGTGCGCTATGTGGGCGATGCAGTCGCCATCGTGTTGGCGGAGTCCGAGGCCCAGGCCCGCGACGCCACGTATGCCGTCGACGTTGACTACGAGCGGCTCGGCGTGGTCGTCAACCCCAAAGCAGCCACCGAAGACGGTGCCCCACTGGTGCATGACGAAGTAGCCGGCAACCAGTGTTTCCACTGGACGGTGAGCGGCGGTGACGTCGAGGCTGCCTTCAGTCAGGCCGATGTGGTGGTGGGGGAGACCATCGTCAACCAGCGGTTGATTCCTACGGCGATGGAGCCGCGGGCGGCCCTGGGCGATTGGGACAGTGCCATGGAATCGGTGACTCTGTGGGTGACCAGCCAGAACCCGCACATCGCCCGGTTCCTCCTGTCGCTCGACACGGGAATACCTGAACACAAGATTCGAGTGGTAGCCCCCGACGTTGGCGGCGGGTTCGGCTCCAAGATTGCTCACTATCCCGAAGACAGCATGGTGATCTTCGCTTCCCAGCAGCTAGACCGGCCTGTGAAATGGACCGAAACCCGTACTGAGAATTATCTGGCGACCACCCACGGCCGCGATCATGTGGAAGAGGTGGAGATGGCGGCCAAGAGCGACGGAACGATTCTTGGCCTGCGAGCTAAGACCTGGGCCAACCTCGGCGCCTATCTATCAACCGCCTCGACGGGGGTACCGACCATCCTCCACGGGCTCATGCTGTCGGGGGCCTACACGATCCCTGCCATCCACGAGGACGTCTACGGGGTGTTCACCAACACGACTCCCGTCGACGCCTATCGAGGCGCCGGGCGGCCGGAAGCGACGTTCATGGTGGAGCGGATGATGGATCTGGTGGCACGCGAGTTGTCGATGGATCCGGTCGAGCTCCGCCGCAAGAACCTGATTCCGCCGTTTACCGACGGTCACGAGGTGGCTACCGGGCTGATCTATGACACCGGGAACTACGAGCCGGCGCTCGACCAGGCGCTCGAAATGTTCGGCTACGAGGAGGCTCGCAAGCAGCAGTCCGCGGCCCGTGCGAAAGGCCGCTTGGTTGGAATCGGCGTCGTGACGTACACCGAGATCTGCGGTTTGGGCCCTTCAGAGGTGGCGGGAGCCGTGGGCTTCGGTGGTGGATTGTGGGAGAGCGCCATCGTCAGGTTCCATCCCTCGGGGAAAGTTCACCTGATGGTCGGTGTCAGCCCGCACGGACAAGGGGAGGCGACCACCTTCGCCCAGATCGTTTCCGACCAGCTTGGGGTGGCGGTTGAGGACGTCGAGGTGGTCTACGGCGATACCGACCAGACCCCCATGGGTTGGGGAACGTACGGGAGCCGCACCACCCCGGTGGCGAGCGGCGCCATCATGGGCGCTATCGAGGAGCTGAAGGAAAAAGGCACGAAGATCGCCGCCCACCTGCTGGAGGCCGCCGAAGAGGACGTGGAGTTCAGCGACGGAGTGTTTTCGGTCAAGGGCTCGCGGGAGGAGGGCAAGACCATCCAGGACATCGCTCTGGCCGCCAACACGGCCTGGAGTATGCCCGAGGGTGTCGATCCCGGCTTCGAAGCGTCTTCGTTCTTCAACCCGGCCAACTTCGTCTATCCATTCGGGACCCACATCGCCCAGGTGGAAGTTGATCCCGAAACCGGCGAGATCGATTTCCAGCGCTACGTCGCCGTCGACGACTGTGGTCCGATCATCAATCCGATGATCGTGGAGGGTCAAATCCACGGTGGCATCGTGCAAGGCGCGGCTCAGGTTCTATGGGAAGGTGCCCACTATGACGACGAGGGCAATCTGACGACGGGGTCGATGATGGATTACGCCATTCCCAAGGCGGAGTTCCTGCCCAAGTTCGAGCTCGGCAAGACCGAGACGCCCACCAACGTCAACCCGCTGGGGGTGAAAGGGGTCGGGGAGACGGGGACGATTGGCTCTACCCCGACCGTGTATAACGCGGTCATGGATGCGCTGGCGCATCTGGGAGTCGAACAGATCGACATGCCCCTTACGCCGGAGAAAGTGTGGCGAGCTATCGACGAAGCTCAGAAAGGAGGCAACTGATGCAGACGGCACCGTTCGACTACTACCGGCCTGAAACCGTCGCCGAGGCGGTCGATCTCCTGACCAGCGTCGAAGGGTCCCGGGCCATCGCCGGGGGGCACAGCCTGCTTCCCGCAATGAAGCTGCGGGTGGCGAATCCGCCGGCCCTCGTCGATCTGAGTCTGATCGAAGGGCTAACCGGCATCACCCAAAACGGTGACTCCTTGATGATTGGCGCACTGACCAGCCATGCCGCAGTGGCGGCCTCGGACGTTGTAAAGGCGGCCTGTCCGGTTTTGGCAGATACCGCCTCTCACATCGGTGATCCCCAGGTCCGCAATCGAGGCACGATCGGAGGCAGTCTGGCCCACGCCGACCCTGCCGCCGACTATCCAACCTTGATGAAGGCGATTGGCGCCACCATCCATATAACGGGTGGAGGCGGGGGAGAGCGGTCCTTCTCGGCCGACGACTTCTTTGTCGACCTGTTCACCACCGGCCTGGCGGCCGGCGAACTCGTCACGGCAGTGGAAGTACCGGTGATGGGCACCGGGCAATCTGGCGCCTACATCAAGCACCGTCATCCGGCCTCCAGCTACGCGGTGGTCGGCGTGGCGGCAATCGTGACGGTTGAAGGAGGGTCATGTACTGCCGCCGCCATCGGCATCGGAGGCGTGACCGGGAAGCCGGAGCGGGCCGCCTCCGCTGAGGCGGCTCTGGTGGGACAAGAGCCTTCCAATGATTCGATCGTGGCGGCAGCCGCGACAGTGGGAGACGACCTGGCCAACCCGATCGGTGATCTCTACGCCTCCGGAGAATTCCGGGTCCACCTGGCGTCCGTACTCACCAAGCGGGTCTTGGCCGAGGCCTTCGGCCAGCCCGCCGACTAGATGAGGGGGTGATGAGCGGGGCGGGTCGACCGCTCCGCGCCTGCGCGACTCCGGGTAAGTTGCAGGGGCAATGACACGATTCATGAATGATGTAGACGAGGTACTCGAGGCCCTGACTTCCGAGCAGTACGTCGCCGAGCGTTCGCTGGGGGTGGCGGTGCATCTCGCCCTGGAGATGGGCAAGCCGCTCTTTCTCGAGGGCGAAGCAGGTGTGGGAAAGACCGAGGTGGCCAAGGTACTCGCCTCCATTCTCGAGACTCCTCTCATCCGACTGCAGTGCTACGAGGGCCTCGACGTGGGACACGCTGTCTACGAGTGGGACTATCCCCGCCAAATGCTGGCGATCCGCCTGATCGAAGCCAGGGGTGAAGGCACTCACGCCGACGTGACCGACATCATGAGCCGCGACTACCTCATCGCCCGCCCGCTCCTGCAAGCGGTGGAGGCCACGGCCAAGGGCCAGCGTCCGGTTTTGTTGATAGACGAGTTGGACCGGGCCGACGAGGAATTCGAGGCCTATCTACTCGAGATGCTGAGCGACTTTCAGGTCACGATTCCCGAGATCGGGACCATCGCGGCTGAGCACCCGCCGGTGGTGATACTTACCTCCAATCGGACCCGAGAAATCCACGACGCCCTGAAACGTCGCTGCATCTATCACTGGATTGATTATCCCGACTTCGACCGCGAGGTCCAGATTGTGCTGCGCAAGATCCCCGACGTGCCGACTGAGCTGGCTGCCGATCTGGCCCGGGCCATGGAGAAACTCCGCTCAATGGATTTGTTCAAACCCCCTGGTGTAGCTGAGACACTCGACTGGGCGGCCGCGCTCGGGGTACTCGGCGCCCAGCGTCTTTCGCCGGAGTTAGCGGACGACACCCTCGGCGTGATCCTCAAATACCAGGAAGACATCGAACGTCTGCGAGCCGGTGGCGTCGAGCAACTCCTCGCTCCGGCCGGATAAATGGGCGTTCCACACTTGTGTCCTCCCCCGGAGGGGGAGGTGGCCCGAAGGGCCGGAGGGGGCGCCGCCCTCCCCGGCTGCGCCGGTACTCCCCCCTCCGGGGGGAGAGACGACCAAGGCCGAGTGGCCTGATGGCTGAGCCACTCCTACACAATCTGGTCCATTTCACTCGCTATCTGCGGGCGCAGGGTTTGCGGGTGGTTCCCGATACGACCACGGAGCTGGTGAGGGCAGCTCAGGCCGTCGGACTTGAGAACCGCGAGGACGCCTACCACGCCTTTCGAGCGGTCACCCTCTCGCGGCCCGAAGAGATCCCGATTTTCGACGCTGCTTTCGAACTCTTTTTCGGAACCGGACACCGCCGGCCGCCGCCGATTCAGCCGATCGAATTGGAGGTCCATCCCCGGGGACCACGGGTGCAAGTGATCGCCCAGACGGTGGTGGCTGCCGACCTCGGTGAAGAGGACCTGTCGGAATTGAGCGACCAGGTCGGAGCCAGCGCGGTCGAGCGGTTGGCGACCCGGGATTTCTCCGACTTGACGAGGGCGGAACTCACCGAAGTCCAGCGACTCATTGCTCGAATGGTGTGGCGGCCGGCCGACACTCATAGCCGACGCCGGGCACCGTCTTCCAGGGGGAGGAGGCCCGACTTGCGGCGGACTATGCGTCAGATGACCGGCCCAAGCCGAGACCTCATGCCACTGTCGATGACGGCTCCCAAGCCGCGACGCCGGCCTCTGTTGGTGATTGCCGACGTGAGTGGTTCCATGGAGAGATACACCGAGATGCTCTTGTATTTCGTGCATGCGGCCCGGGGCCGCCTCGGCAAGGTCGAAGCGTTTGTATTCTCGACCGGCTTGTCGCGCATAACTCGCGAGTTGCGCCATCGCGACCCCCGGGTGGCGCTGTCACAGGTGGGCGCGGCGGTACACGATTGGTCGAGCGGGACCCTTATCGGCGACGCCTTCGCCCAGTTCAACCGGAACTGGGGCCGACGGGTTACGCGGGGTGGGCCGGTGGCGGTCGTGATATCCGATGGGTGGGATCGTGGCGATCCAGAGGTGCTCCGCCGGGAATTCGGAACCTTCGCTCGGAGTGTTCATCGGGTGGTGTGGCTCAATCCACTGGCCGGCCGGGACGGCTTTCAACCGCAGACCCGGGGGATGCAGACGGTGTTGCCTTTTGTCGACGATTTCATGCCGGTCGGCAACCTGGCCGATCTCACAGCCGTTGTGCGGCTTCTAGAGTCAGTTCCGAAGCGTAAGGAGTTGGCTCGAAGATGAAGGACGCTCTCGAAATCTACGAGAAGTGGAGATCCGAAGGCAAGGAAGTCGCAGTGGCGACCGTGGTGCGCGTGCAGGGCTCTGCTCCTCGGCCGGAAGGTGCCAAGTTTCTCGTGTCCTCGGCCGGCGACATGGAAGGTTCCGTGTCGGGCGGCTGCGTCGAGAACGATGTGTTCCTGCATGCTCAGGAGGTTCTGGAATCCGGCGACCCACGACTCGTCACGTACGGGATCGCCGACGAGGATGCCTTCGAAGTCGGTCTCGCCTGTGGGGGCACCATCCAGGTGCTCGTCGAGCAGTGGTAGTCGAGGCGATAGAGCGGTTGATTGCTGAGGAGCGGCTCGGCGCCGTCGCCACGGTCGTGGCCGGCTCGGATCTTGGGGCCAAGGCCGTCATCGACTACGAATCCGGCTACGTGGCCGGGGCCTTGCCAGGTGCCATCGCCGGCGATGCCCTGGCCGACGCCAAGGCTCTCATGGAGCACGAGCAAAACCGCACCCTCGCCTACGGCGAGACGGAAGTATTCATTGAGAGTGTGGCTCCCTCACCTCACCTCGTGGTGTTCGGTGCCGTTCACATCGCCCAACCGTTGTCCACGATGGCCCGTCAACTTGGTTTCCATGTGACCGTCAGCGATGCTCGAGCTGCGTTCACCACCGAGGAACGGTTTCCGGACGCCGATCGGGTGCTGGTCGGTTGGCCAGACGACCTCAAGGATCAAATCGAGCTGGATCGGCGCACTTACGTGGTTCTGCTCAGCCACGATGCCCGGTTTGAGGACCCGGTGCTTCCGTGGGTGTTGGAGAGCCCGGTCAAGTACATCGGTGCCATGGGATCGAGAAGGACTTCAGCCAAGCGGGTCGACAAGCTGACAGCGATGGGTTACTCAGAAGACCAGATCGGCCGTATCCATGGTCCGGTCGGCCTGGACATCGGCGCCGAGCAGCCGGGCGAGACGGCCATCTCGATTCTGGCTGAGATGATCCAGGTGCGGTACGGATCGGGAAGCGGGGAGTCGCTGGTCGGCACCACCCGCCGGATTCACGCCCAGCGAACCGAAGACGAAGGAGATGGTGGCTAGCCGGGGCCCTAGAAACGGTCGACAATCCGTTCGAAGTCCCAATCAACCCGGTCCTGGGCCGATTCAACAAGCGTGCCGTTTCTCCATCCCCATCCAACTGCCAACAGAATTGTGAGAGCTGGGATGAGTGCCCCGATGACGGCCAAAACGATCATGGGGATCCTTCGGCCGACTCGGGCAAGAGATGAAGGACTGCGTTGTAGGGCACATCGTCTGCAACTCGGCGGTCCCGCTCGGCGGGCTGTCACTGTCTGCAGGCCGACAGTGGACCCGCCGAGCACCGCGGCGCCCGCCAGGTCAACGAATAATCAGTCTCGTGGCTTTCCTCTGAGAGCTCGGGCCGGAAGGCGGATGATGGCGTCCAGTAAATCGAACACGCCGCGCACGGAGATTCCCACCAGCCTGAACGGCAGGCTCAGGAGCCACATAAGCGGGTACAGGAGGAGCGCCAGGAGGGCGATCGGCCACGCCAACACCAGCAACACCAGCCACAGCAGCAGCTTCATAGGTTCTCTTCTCTATCCACGGAGGCTCACCCTCGGAGTGCGGTCTCCCGGCGATGCGGCTCGTATACCCACCTACCTCCGGTGAGCTCTTGTTCGAGTGCCGCCCGGTCGTCGCCCTTGAGCGACGGGGTAACGAACAGCAGCAGGCTGGGAAGTACCAGTAGCGAGACCAGAACTGCCAAAGCGATCATCACCGCCGTGAGGACTCCATACACGGCGAATATCGGCATGGGAGCCAGGCCCAGCACCCCGAAGCCGGCGATCGACGTGAGCGCCGAGATCACCAGCGCGCCGCCGGTTCCCTCGCCGGCCCGGCGCAACGCCGGGAAGCGGCTGGCCTCTCCGACCAGTTCCTCGCGGAACCGCACGGTGAAGTGGGTGGCGAAGTCGATGCCAACACCGATCGAAATGGCGGCGATGGTGGAGGTCACCGGATTAATGGAGTAGCCGACCAGATACATGAAGCCATAGACCCATGCCACCACCAGGAGAATCGGCACCACCGAGACCGCCGCGTACTTGATCGACTTCATGATGAATGAGGCGAGCAGGAACGTGAGTAGCAGGGCGAGTGGCAACGAAACCAACATCGACTTGGTAAAGGCATCGAGGGTGTTGCGAGTGGTGATCGAGTCACCAGAAACGCTGACCACGTCCAAACTCGCCCCAGCGGGGCTGGCCTCGAGGTTCGCGGCCGCGTCGTTAAACGCCCCCGCGGCTGCGTCAATGAGCGGTCCGTCGGTGAAGGTCCCGATAAGCGCCTCCAGCCGGGTCGCCTGGGTTGACCCGTTGACGGCCAAGATTGCTGCAACGGTGCCGGGGGAGAAGACCATTTGGCCGCCGTCGTTTCTCAGCCCCGCCTTGGTTGCTTGGGTGTAGACCGCAGCCACCTGCTCCGACGTGTCGGGTAGACCGTTTCCGTCGCCATCGGTGATGGCGACCCCCGTCGCAGCTTCGATATCCTGGGCGGCAGCCGATGAGGCAACTGCGAAACGAGCCAGAGTTGCTGCGTTGTCGCCGACCTGGACTTCACCATCGAAGTCACGGGATAGCTGAACTCCGGAGGTGACCACTTCATTGAGGGCGCCCTCCATCGCCTCCAGCGTGGCGGGTTCGGTTAGGTCACCCTCCACGTAGATGTAACCGGTCCCGCCGATGTTTCCGAAGTGCAGCTCCGACTTTTCGATGCCACGCACCGCGTCAGAATCACTGGCGAGGAAGTCACTGAACTGAAACTCCGACTTCACCTCCAGTGCACCGACTACACCGGCGATGGCCAGCAAAACCACGACCGGAATCGTCACCACCCGCCAGCGGGCTAGGAAGTGGACCACATAGCCGGCCGAACGCAAGCCATGTCCCACCCCCTTCACTTCGTCGGTCATCTTCTTACCGGCAGCCTTGGCCCGGGTGTTGCGCCGTCGGGTCCACCGGAACGGCAGGTATATGAAGAGCAGGGCAAAGACAATGCCCCCGATAGCACCGGCCGTTGAGAACTGCGTTCCAGCGGCCACGATGGCGCCGGCCACGAGTGTCGACAGCAGGAATCCCAGTCGGGTTCCGAGCCGCAGGTGGTGGCGCCGGGCAGGCCTCGGGCCCAGCGCCTCTTCGGTGGCGAGGAGCAATTTGGGCGCGATCATCCCGAGCACCACGTACGCCACCAGGATGGCGATGGCAGCACCGATACCAAACTGCGTTATGGCTTCGATGCCCGACACCGCGTTGGAGGCAAATGCTGCGGCCGAGGACACTGCCGCCAACGTCAGCGCCAGGATGACGGTGCTCATTCCGATCGGATAGGCGCGGTCCCGAGACGCTCCGCGTAGCTGCGCTTCACGGGCGCGACCGCTGGCATGGATGAAGAAGTCAACTCCAAAGCTGATGATCGACACCGGCACGATGAACCCGAGCAGCAGGCCACCCTTGAGGCCAACCAGGGCGAAGATCCCCTTGTAGATCAGCATGGTGACCACTAGTCCGAGGCCGACGTAGGCGGCGGCCCAGTATGAGCGGAGGAGACCGCCTACGACGATGAGAATGACGACCACTGCCCCAAGGATGAACGGTGAGGCTTCGGCTGCCTGGTCTTCGAATTCGAGGTCGATGTCGATTCCCAGCCCGAGGGCGGTCATGTTCTGCTGGTCGCCACGAAGAACGACTTGGGCCTCGCGGAGCCAGCGCTGCACCTCGAGGAAACGCTCAAAGTCGACGACGTCGGGGTCGGTGCTGGAGGTGGTGACTTCGAAGGAGTCGAGGTCGTAACGGACCTCGGCTCTAAACGCCGGGCTCTCCCACACTTCGATGTTTTGGCCGGCAACCTCGCCCGGTATGGCGGTGGCGAGTCGAGAAAGGGTGGTGCGCAGCCCCGCCGTTGGAGCGTCTCCGGCCAGGAGAGTGCTGAGGGCGACCTTGACATCGGCGTCGGTGGCGGCCTCGAGGCCGCCGGTGAGCTCTTGGTCGACGGCGTCGGCCAATGAGAACACCCCGTCGACCGTGTATCCGGAATCGGTGTCGAACTCAGTCACCAGGTGGGAGTTGATGGGATCGTCCCGGAAGACCGTGGTGTCGGCCCTCAAAGCCGCGGAATTGCTCTTCCATTCCAGCAGCCCATCACGGGTGAGCACGTCGCCGCCGTCTATGCCTTCCACCAAGAACGCCGCGCTGCGAGTTCCTTCGGTGAATGAGAATGTGTCCTCAACGAGTTGTTGGGTGTCGTAGATCGCGCCCGAGGGGTCGTATTCAGGCTCGTCGGTCGATCCGATGGCATCGAATACACCGGCCATGACGATCGCCAGAACGGCGACTATCACACTGACCAGCACGATCCTGCGATTGATGAATTCGAAGAGCCGATTTCTCCCAGTTCCCGTGTCGGTCGTCATGCGGACTCCCTTATCTCGTTTGCCATGACCTGCGATATCTGTTGACTTTCTGGTTGCCCAATAGCGTCGGGTATCCCAACTCTGCCCATTTCTGCCTGCTTGTGGCCAGGGTCGGAAGACCCTTGAGGGCATGTGGCCGCCGACCGGCCCAATACAGCAGGTAACCGCCCCCGGCAGAGAGTTTCCATTCAGGGCGGATCATTCGGTGCCGGGCCAACCGGCACCGGTGAATTCATGGTCCTTGCCCGGCTCCCGGTCACCGGCAAACGCGCCTCACCGCGTCGCTAATCGAGGTCCAGGCGGACGCGAAAACCTTGTCTCATATGGGCGTACGAGAGGCCTACTGTGGCAGTGAGATCTACCGAGGGAGGAGAGACCATGAAGCGCAAACTCAAGCGTTGGCTCATGTGGGTTGTGGTTGCCCAGGTGGCGGGATGGGTAATTGGCCAAATCATCGCCAAGAAGATGACGAAGGGCGACGAGACCAGTGACGAGTTCCAGGTTGCCACCATCATGGGAGGCAAAAAGTTCGAGAGCCACGCCAAGGATCTCAGGTCCGGCGTGGTTATCACATCGATGGGCGGGATCGACCTTGACTTGACGGACGCCACGATTGGGGCCGAGGGGGCCGAGTTGGAGCTCAGGACGACGATGGGCGGCATCCAAGTGACCGTTCCCGAGGCTTGGGCGGTGAAAGTCGAGTCGGAGTTGAAGGCCGGTGAGTTCCAGGTTGACGTAGCTCCGCCCGAGGCTTTGCCGGATGACGCACCCCAGCTTCGCATCCACGCCGTGACCCGCATGGGCGGCGGATTGGTCACCACCAAGGCGTAGCTCAGCGCCGTCCTGCACGAGGTTCTGCCATCGGACACCGGCGCATCGGCTCGGTGAGTGAGCGCTCCAAAAAGGTCTTCAACAGGGCGATCGCGCTTCCCAACTCTTAACCCGGAGATACGTCGACCCTGTTGTTCGTCCATCGGGTTGAGCGCTGTTTCGACCTACCGCCTCGCACATGACCAGAAATAGTTGGCGCGATTAAGGGTCTCTGAAGCCTTACGGGGTGGCTTCCGGCTGGGCGGGCACCGAGCACGTCCCGGCGGGGCGACCCGAGCTGAGGCCTCCGGTGAAGGGCTCGGTGTCGACAAACCCCGATCCGTCTTCGTCGGTGGTGACAAACCGGACGAGAGCTCGGTAGACGGCGTCGGCGTAGGCCTGGCGGAACTCGGCGGTGCCCAGCAGAGCTTCTTCCGATTCGTTGGAGATGTAGACACCCTCGACGATGACCGAGGGGGCGTCTGACTGTCGAAGGATGCCGTAGAGGTCGACGCCGTCGGTCCCGACCCGGACCTTGGCCCCGGCGTCATCGGCTCCCACCCAGGCTGCCTCGAATGCAGAGAATTCTTGTCGCAGCTCTTCCACGACCAGGCCGCTCAGGCGCTTGGATTCCAGGTCGGCCACCTTGTAATACACCTCGCTGCCGGGACCCTCGAACGGCCCGTCTGGAGCGGCGTTGTTGTGGATCGATACCAGCGCATGGGCGTTGAGGCTGTCGGACAACGTTGTTCGAAACGTGAGTCCCGTTTCGATGTCAGCCCCCTCAGGCCCTTCCTGCCGCGTCATCCAAACCTGGCCGGCGGCGGGGATCGCCGAGCCGTTGAAGATCTCGCCAGATTCCCAGTCGACGGTGTGTGGTCTGCGAAGTAGATCGCGGAGGCGGCGAGCGATATCGAGATTGACCACTTTCTCCACCAAACCCGCCGGCCCGACCGCACCAACATTGGGTCCACCATGCCCGGGATCGACGACGACGACCGCATCGGAGAACTCCATCCCCGCACCGACGCGGGAGTCATCCCGTCGGGCAGCCGAGAACGCCACCTCGTCGAACAGCACCCAGCCGGGGTCGTTGCACTGGTCGAGGACTTGCAGCCATTCGTCATCCCGTTCGATGACGGGGAACACCAGGCCTTCATGGGCGCGTACGTATGGGTCAGCCGTCCGGTCGAAGAACAGGTCGGCTCCACCCTCGGCAATGACGAGCGCCCCCATCATCGCCGCGGGAATGGACCGGTCGGGTGGTGGAGGCGGGGGATCGGCGCTTGGCTGCTCGGGGACCGTGGTCGGGGTCGGCGGCAGCGTAGTGGTGGTGGTAGGCGGCTCGGTCGTGGTTGTTACCGGGATGGTTGTGGTGGTGGCCACGGGTCGCTGCACGGCAGTGACCGGCTCGGTGCTGCCGGCTCGACAGGCAGTGGCCAATAAACCGAGGGCAAGGATGAGACAGAGGCGGCGCACGCGGCGAGGCTACCGGTCATAGAGTTCAAAAACCCGCCGAAAGGAATCCAATGCCAATCAATCCGTCCCGACTGAACCACGCGGTCCTGTTCGTGAGCGACCTCGATCGAGCCGTTGCCTTCTACACGCGGGTGATGGGCATGGAGGTCCTCCCAACCGGGGAGCCGCCGGGGGCGGCGTTTCTTCGGTTAGCGGGTGGGGAGAACCACCACGACCTCGGGTTGTTCAGCCTCGGTCCGAACGCGGTCCCCAAGCAGCGGGGGCAGGTGGGCCTCTATCACCTGGCTTGGCAGGTGGACACCATCGACCAGCTGGCGGCTGCCCGTCCACTTCTCATCGAATCCGGGGCCTACACCGGCGAGTCGAGCCACGGTGCCACGAAGAGCCTCTATGGGCACGATCCCGATGGCAACGAGTTCGAGATCATGTGGATGCTTCCGCGAGAAGAGTGGGGCCAATGGGAGGACCAGGCTCCCGTCGATCCCCTCGACCTTGAGGACGAAGTCGCCAGATGGAGTGGGGTCGTTACCCGCTAGAGCGGCCTACCTCAGTGACCCTCGTGGACTTCGACGATGTCGTCGGCGACGAGACCGTGTGCTTCCTTGTGCACTGCCACGGCCGCTTCCGCATTGGGAGCATCGACGAGGCAGTAGACGGCACCCTCAGCCTCGTTGTACCAATACGACTTGTAGTCAACGCCGTACTTCTCCTGGGTTGCCAGATCGGCCTTGTGGGCGCCGGCGACGGCTTCGGCAGTTAGGCCTTCCACGTTCTTGTGAGTGTCCATAAAGAGCGGCATTGATGGTCCTTCCCATCTAGGACCGCCAACCATAGCGGTGGCGCCCAATGGATCTTCATCGCCGGGCTCCGATGGCGGCTCTATCCTCCTCGGATGTCCCTGTTGAGCTGGCTATCGGAACGTTTCGGCGACGCCTACGAGCGCCTGGGGCTCGACGCCGCCTACGGGGCTGTGACCGTCTCGGATCGGCCCGACCTTGCTCAGTTCCAGAACAATGGGGCCTTGGCCGCCGCCAAGGCCGCCGGCCGGGCTCCCCGCGACATAGCCGAGGATGTCGTGCGAGAGGTTGCCGATGCTGAGGTATTCGCCGAGTTGAGCGTGGCCGGGCCCGGCTTCGTCAATATCAAGCTGACCGACAGCTTTCTCGGGCAACGGTTGGCGGAGCTTTCCACTGACGATCGGTTCGGCCACTCGCCGAGAGCGGCCGACAGGAAAGTGCTTATCGACTTCGGGGGCCCCAACGTCGCCAAGGCGATGCACGTTGGGCACCTTCGCTCGTCGCTGATCGGTGACTCGTTGCAGCGGGTGTTTCGCTTCGCCGGTTACGAGGTGGTCTCGGACATCCACTTCGGGGACTGGGGCACGCAGATGGGCCAGCTCATCATCGAAGCTGAGGCCCGTCGGCCCGATCTGCCCTACTTCGACGCCAGTCAGTCTGGACCCTACCCGGACGACCCGCCCTTCTCGCTCGACGACCTCCAGGAGATGTATCCGGCGGT
>Ga0224508_10000711_pt1 | contig 31928 bp, 27 predicted proteins | sample SF_Jan12_sed_USG_4_FD_170157 | JGI IMG/M metagenome (GOLD analysis project Ga0224508, IMG submission 170157) | Sediment microbial communities from San Francisco Bay, California, United States - SF_Jan12_sed_USGS_21 | ecosystem: Environmental > Aquatic > Marine > Sediment | place: USA...
CCGAGAGGGCGATAGGCGTAATTCTCGGTGGGCACGCCTTCGAGCACGGCGGACCGAATGTCCCCGTCCGGCATGGCTGACACGCCGAATGCAGTTCCGAGCAATCCCGGACCATGGGATGTGCCCCTGGCCATTCTGCCGTGGCACGAAGCACAATGGCGGGCAAAGGCGGTCCGGCCCTGCCCCATCATCGCCGAGGAAGTGCGGGCCGCCGCCTGATCGTCGAAGGCGTCCATCCCCGAGGTTCCAAATACAGCGAAGATGACGGCAGGACCCGAAATCAAACCCAGCCAGATCAACAGTTCCTTCATCGGTCTTTTGCGAACCCGGGCCACGCACAGCCCCCAGCGCGCCTCTCCCAAGAATCCAGAAGGTCGACATTAAACGCGCAGGATTAACAGGAGCTTGCGGGTCAGAGCTGGCGGGCCGCCAGCGCGCCTTCGGCGATTGCTATATGGACCTGGCGCGGCGCCAGGCAATCGCCGATGACCTGATGGTCCAGGCCGCGGGCGGCGATCGCTCCGACCATGTCATCGACCGCCTGATTGCCGCGCCAGTCGATCACGCAGTCGACGTCCTCGATCCGGCCTTGCGCACCGGAATAGAGATTCCGGGTCACTAGGTTCCGATCCTCGATCCGGACAACCTGTTCGCCCGGGCGGAAGACCGCGCCCGCGCTCAGGAAACGTTTGTAGAGCGGCGTGCGGATGTTGAGATTGATCAGCTCGCCGATGGCCATGTCCTGGGTGATCACCGTGACCCGGTTCGCATCCAGCGCCGCGTCGATGGCGGCCAGGCCGGCCCTGCCTCCGCCCTCATCGATCAAGACCACATGGCTGTCGGAGGGCGGGGCCTCGAGCATTTCCCAAGGGGTGAGAAACCTGACAGGCGAGCCGGCCGCACCGTCGATTGGGTGAGATGGCGCCGGCCGGGCGCCGGTTGCCAGGATCACCGCGCTGGCATCCAACCCCTCGATATCCGCCTCCGTTACCGGACGGCCGAGCTCGACGCGGGCCTGAAGGCGCGTCAGTTGATCTTCATACCAGGAAAGGGTCTTGGCGAACTCGGCGCTCATCGGCGCCTTCGCCCACCGCGCGAGCTGCCCGCCCAGCGCGGGTGCCGCCTCGTAGAGCGTCACCTGGTGCCCGCGCAGTGCCGCGACCCGGGCGGCTTCGAGGCCAGCCGGACCGCCTCCGATCACCACAATGCGGCCCGGTTGCACGGCAGGTTCAGCGGCGCCCCAGGCATGCTCGCGTGCCGCCATCGGATTGACGAAGCACCGCAGCGGCTTTCCCTCGGTCGCGGTCGAAATGCAGAGATTGGCGCCGATGCACGGCCGGATCTGGTCGGCCCGGTTTGACCGGAGTTTCGCCACCAGGTTTGGGTCCGCGATCTGGGCTCGCGTCATGCCGACCATATCCGCGTCGCCGCGCGCGACGATATCCTCGGCCATCGCCGGATCGGTGATCCGGCCTGTGGTGAAGACTGGGATCGCGACCCGTGCCTTGATACCCGCCGCAAGCGGGACATAGAGGCCGTGCGGCGCGGGCGTCGGCGGCCAATGCTCCATGCGCTGGATGCGGTCGTAATTGGTTCCGGCGATGACATTGAGATAATCGAGCTTTCCCGTTCCCGCGAGATGCTCCGCGATCTCCTGCAACTCCGCCACGCCCAGCCCGCCGGGCACGCGCTCATCGCCGGGCATCCGGAACCCGACGATGAGGTCCGGCCCCGCCGCGTCGCGCACCGCCTCGATGACGCGCCGGGAGAAACGCAGCCGGTTCTCCAGACAGCCACCGTACTCGTCCTCGCGCTGGTTCGAGAGTGGCGACAGAAAGGCCGCAGGCAGGAACCCGAAAGCGCCCAGGATCTCAACCCCATCGAGCCCGCCCTGGCGCACCTTTCCGGCCGCCGCCGCGTAGGCCTCGACCATTTCGTCGATGTCGGAAAGTGTCATCGCCCGTGGAGTCTCGCGGATCAGACTGGATTGCACTCCCGAGGGGGCGAGCAGGGGCCGGCCCACATCCGTGTCGTTGACCGTGCCTGCCGCATGGCCGAGCTGGATCAGAAATGTGCCGCCTTCGTCGTGAATTACGTCCGCGAGCCGCGCGTAGCCCTCGACGATGCCGGGCGCGGTGTTGTCCAAGCTGCGCCCCTGCCCAACGCTGCCGGTCCGGTGGATGGCCGCACTGCCACTAATCTGGAGTCCAGCACCGCCCTTCGCCCGGGCCTGCTGATAGGCAATGTAATCCGGGCCCGGCAGACCGCCTTCCTCGATCCCCGGCACATGGGCCGTGCTGAGCACCCGGTTGCGGATCAGCCTTGGTCCGATGTTGACCGGCGACAGAAGGTGCGGGAAGTCGGCAGCCATGTCGCGTCAGACCTTCCAGAACACGAAGGCACCCCAGACGACCGCGAGCGCCAAAGGTCCCCAAAGCGGCGTGCCGATCAGCGCAAGCCAGCCAAGGAAGATAAAGGCCGAGCCCAGAAGCGTGATGAACAGCCGGTCGCCCCGGGTCGTGTCGAGCCCCAAGACGCCGTGCCGCGGCGCGGCGCCGGGCGCGCGCCATTCCAGCAGACCCATCGTGGCGATGGCGGCGAAGATGAAGGCGAAGAAGGCCAGCGTCGCCGGGGTCCAGGCCATCCAGAACCCGCCGAACAGCGGCTGGGTCCAGGAGAAACTCTCCTCCTTCGGCTGACCCACGCTGCCCCAGCCCGAGGTTTGAGCCAAGGCCCAGGACGGGGCGACGGTCAACGCGGTGGCAAATGCGGCACGGATCATCAGACCCTCCCCCTCATACCCGGCCCAGGGCGAAGCCCTTGGCGATGTAGTTTCGCACGAAGTAGATCACAAACGCGCCCGGGATGATGGTCAGGCAGCCGGCGGCCGCCAGCAGCCCTAGTTCGTATCCCGCGCTCGACGCCGTCTTGGTCATGGTCGCCGCGATCGGCTTGGCCTCGACCGCCGTCAGGGTCTTGGCCAGCAGCAGCTCGACCCAGGAGAACATGAAGCAGAAGAACGCCGCGACGCCGATCCCGGCCTTGATCGTCGGCATGAAGATGCGGAAGAAGAAGCGCGGAAACGAGTAGCCGTCCACATAGGCCGTCTCGTCCAGCTCCTTCGGCACGCCGGACATGAAGCCCTCCAGGATCCAGACCGCCAGCGGAATATTGAACAGCGCATGGGCCAGGGCGACCGCGATATGGGTATCGAACAGCTCGACCGCCGAATAGAGCTGGAAGAACGGCAGCGCGAAGACCGCCGGCGGCGCCATGCGGTTGGTCAGCAGCCAGAAGAACAGATGCTTGTCGCCCAGGAACCGGTAGCGCGAGAACGCATAGGCCGCGGGCAACGCCGCGGCGACGGAAATCGTTGTGTTGATAGAGACATAGATCAGCGAGTTCACATAACCCATATACCAAGTCGGGTCGGTGAAGATGGTCCGGTAATTGTCCAGCGTGAACTCGTTCGGCCAAAGGCTGAATCCGCCCAGAATCTCGTTCGTGGTCTTGAACGACATATTCAGCAGCCAATAGATCGGCAGCATCAGGAACAGGATATAAAGCGCGGGGGCGAAGGGGATGATCCGTCGCATCACTCGGCCTCGTCCTTGGTCATCAGGGTGTAAAAAACCCAACTGACCAGCAGCGTGATCAGGAAGTAGATCAGCGACATCGCCGCCGCGGGGCCAAGGTCGAACTGCCCCAGCGCGATCTTCACCAGATCGATTGAGAGGAACGTGGTCGAATTGCCGGGCCCGCCCCCGGTCAGCACCGAGGGCTCGGTATAGATCATGAAGCTGTCCATGAAGCGCAGCAGCACTGCGATGGTCAGCACCTTCTTCATCTTCGGCAGCTGGATGTGGCGGAACACCGCCCAGGGCCGCGCCCCGTCGATCCGAGCCGCCTGGTAATAGGCGTCGGGGATCGAGATCAGCCCGGCATAGGCCAGCAGCACCACCAACGAGGTCCAGTGCCAGACATCCATCAGGATCACCGTGAACCAGGCAGCGACCGGTTGTTGGGTGTAGTTGTAGTCGATCCCCAGCGCGTTGATCCCCTTGCCCAAGAGGCCGATATCGGGGAGCGCGAAGATATTCCACATCGAGCCCACCACGTTCCACGGGATCAGCAGCGGCAGGGCCATCAGCACCAGGCAAACCGGCACCCAGGGCCCCTTCCGGGGCATGGCCAGCGCGATGGCGACACCGAGCGGGATTTCGATCGCCAGGATGGTAGCGGTGAAGATCAGCTGCCGGGTTAGCGCCGCGTGGAACCGCTCCGAGGCCAGGATCTCCTCGAACCAGCGCACGCCGGACCAGAGGAAGATGTTGTTCCCGAACGTCTCCTGCACCGAGTAGTTGACGACCGTCATCAGCGGCACCAGCGCGTTGAAGGCGACCAGCGCGATAACCGGCAGAACCAGGAACCAGGCCTTTTGGTTTTCGGTCTTCATCGCCCGCTCGCCTCCGCCAGCCAGCCATCGGCGTAGACGCGGGTACGCTCGGGGTCGAACGCCAAGTGCGCCTCACCCTCCGGAATCGCCGCATCGACCGGGGCCAACAGGTGCACGCGGGCACCGCCCGCTTCGGCCTCGACGATCCGGTGCCGCCCGGTATCGGCGACCTTGACCACACGGGCCGGGATGCCGCTTTCGGCGAAACGCACAAATTCCGGCCGGACGCCAACTTCCAGGGTCTTGGCATCAGCGGTCTGGCCAATCCCCTCGGCCACCGGCACGTGGATGCCGTTGACGAAGGCGCCTCCATCGCGCACCTCGCAGGGCAGCACGTTCATTCCGGGCGAGCCGATGAAGTGACCAACGAAGGTGTGGGCCGGGCGCTCGAACAGGTCCACCGGCGTGCCGATCTGCACCACGTCGCCCTCCTGCATCACCACCACCTGATCGGCGAAGGTCAGGGCCTCGGTCTGGTCATGGGTGACGTAGATCATCGTCACCTTCACCCGCTGGTGCAGTTCTTTCAGCTTCGAGCGCAGCTTCCATTTCAGATGCGGGTCGATCACGGTCAGGGGCTCGTCGAACATGATGACGTTGACGTCCTCGCGCACCAGACCGCGGCCCATCGAGATCTTCTGCTTGCCGTCCGCCGACAGGTTCGCCGCGCGCTGGTCCAGCATGTCCGAAAGCTCCAGCATCTCGGCGATTTCGCGAACCCGCGCATCGACCCGGCCCTCATCGACGCCGCGATTGCGTAAGGGGAAGGCCAGATTGTTGTAAACCGTCATCGTGTCGTAGATGACCGGGAACTGGAACACCTGCGCGATGTTGCGCTGGTCCGGCGCCAGCGCGGTCACGTCGCGCCCATCGAACAGGACCTGGCCCTCTGTCGGGGTCACCAGCCCCGAGATGATATTCAGAAGCGTGGTCTTGCCGCAGCCCGAAGGGCCGAGCAGCGCATAGGCGCCCCCATCGGACCAATCGAGGTCGATCCGCCTGAGCGCCCAATCCTCCTCGGCCGATGGGTCCGGCAGGTAAGAGTGGCGCAGCGCCTTGAGCCCGATTTCAGCCATTGTCGCTCACCATCGCCCCGGGCTTGACCCGGGGCCTCGATGGAGTGCGCGCGGCGGCACGAAGCGCCGGTTCAAGCCCGGGGCATTGAAAAGCGTTGCCACCGCCGCGATCACGCTGCCACCAGCGCGCCGTCGGCGCCGAAATAGAGACAGCCGGAGGTATCGATGAAAAAGTCGTGGCCCGCGCCGACCTGATAGGGGTGGACCCCGTGGCTCTGCGCGACCCAGGTCCGGCCGCCCATGTCAAAATGGGCGACGCTTTCCGAGCCGGAGAGCTCGGTCACCAAAACCCTGCCCTTCAGGCGCACCGCGCCCTCGCCGCCATGGGGCGTGACGAAATGGGGCCGGACGCCAACCGTGTAGTCTCCATCCGGCGCCCCCGCGATCGCGCCCGTCGCGGACCAGTCGACGCCTTCGTCCAGATGGATGCGGCCGTCACGCTTGGCAACTGGCGCGGCGTTGATCGGCGGGTCCGAGAAGACCTCCGCCGTCTCCAGATTGCGCGGCTGGCGATAGGCGACAGGTGTCTCGCCGAACTGGGTGATCCGGCCCTTGCTCATTGTCGCCGTGTGCCCGCCCAAGAGCAGTGCCTCGGAAGGTTCCGAGGTTGCATAGACCACGACCGCGCCCCGGTCGGCGAACAGCTGCGGAAGCTGGTCGCGCAGTTCCTCGCGCAGCTTGTAGTCCAGATTGGCCAGCGGCTCGTCCAACAGCACCAGGCCGGAATCCTTGACGATGGCGCGCGCCAGCGCCGTGCGCTGCTGTTGCCCGCCCGAGAGCTCGGATGGCCGCCGGCCCAGCATCGGCGTCAGCTTCAGAAGGTCAGCGGTCTCGCCAACCCTGCGCCTGATCTCGGCCGCTGAAACCCGCGCAACCCGCAGGGGCGAGGCGATGTTCTCGAAGACCGTCATGTTCGGGTAGTTGATGAAGAACTGATGCACCAGCGAGACGTTGCGCCGCTGGGGCGACATGCCGGTCACGTCCTCGCCGTTGAACAGGATTTGTCCGGATGTCGGTTGCTCCAGCCCGGCCATCAGCTTGATGAGCGTCGTCTTGCCCGCCCCGGTGGCGCCAAGCAGCACGTTGAAGCCGGTCTCGGCCAGCCGCAAGCTGGTCTCGTGGATATGGGTCTCGGCGCCGACGCGCTTGACCACGTTCTTGAGCTCGAGCGTCATCCAGTGCTCCGGAACGGCCTGCGTTCAGGGGGCGTCGGCTTAAGTTCTGGCAGTGGCACCGCCGGGAGGCAAGTCTGCTTCCCGGCGGCACCGTTATTAGAGAGAGCGCGACCCTAGTTGGAGGCCCAGCGCTTGATCAGCTCGTCGTAGTTGACCGTCTCGCCCTGCGGCTTCTCGTTGTCGAGCTTGGCCTTCGGCCCATCGGGCTTGCCGAGCCATTCCGAGGGATCCTTCTCCTCATTGAGGCGCGGGCCGCAGCCACCGTAGACATTCGCCGCCTTGTCGGCCGCTTCCATGCGGCCCATGACGGTGTCCATCTCGGATGCCAGGCGGTCCATCGCTTCCTGAGGCGTGAAGGCGCCCGAGTTCACGTCACCGATCTGCTGCCACCAGATCTGCGCCAGTTTCGGATAATCCGGTACGTTGATGCCCGTGGGTGACCAGCGCACCCGGTCGGGGCTCCGGTAGAACTCGACCAAACCGCCCAGTTTGGGCGCACGTTCGGTGAAGCTCTCGTGGTTCACGCTCGAGTCGCGGATGAAGGTCAGACCCACATGGGACTTCTTCACGTCGACAGTCTTCGAGACCACGAACTGGGCATAGAGCCAGGCCGCCTTGGCACGGTCGGTCGGCGTCGATTTCAGGATCGTCCAGGACCCGGCATCCTGATAGCCAACCTTCTGGCCGTCCTGCCAATAGGGGCCATGCGGGCTCGGCGCCATCCGCCAGAGCGGGTTGCCCTGGTCATCGACCGTGTTGTTGCCCTCGGATTTCGGAGCCACCATCGAGGCCGTGAAGGCCGTGTACCAGAAGATCTGCTGGGCCACGTTGCCCTGGCTCAGCGCCGGCAGCGACTGGTAGAAGTCGTAGCTGGCGGCACCCGGAGGCGCATACTGGCGCAGCCACTCGTCCCACTTGCGGATCGCGTAGACGGATGCCGGGCCATTGGCCTCGCCGCCGCGGCTGACACTGGCACCGACCGGGTTGCAGGTGCCCGCTTCCATGCGGATGCCCCATTCGTCGATCGGCACGCCGTTCGGCTCGCCCTGGGTGCCTGCGCCCGCCATGGCCAGCCAGGCATCGGTCATGCGCCAGCCAAGATCGGGCGCGCGCTTGCCGTAATCCATGTGGCCATAGACGGTCACGCCGTCGATTTCCTTCACATGGACGCTGAAGAACTCAGCAATATCCTCATAGGCCGACCAGTTCACCGGCACGCCCAAGTCATAGCCGTAGATCTCCTTGAACTTCGCCTGCAGGTCCTCGCGGTCGAACCAGTCCTTGCGGAACCAGTAGAGGTTGGCGAATTGCTGGTCTGGAAGCTGGTAGAGCTTGCCGTCTGGACCGGTCGTGAACGACTTGCCGATGAAATCGTCGACATCCAGCTTCGGGTTGGTGACGTCCGCGCCCTCGCCCGCCATCCAATCGGTCAGGTTGACCGCGAGTTGAAGGCGCGAGTGCGTGCCGATCAGGTCCGAGTCGTTGATATAGGCGTCATAGATATTCTGGTTCGTCTGCATCTGGGTCTGAACCGCCTGGACGACCTCGCCCTCACCCAGAAGCTGGTGGTTCACCTTGATCCCGGTGATCTCCTCGAACGCCTTGGCCAGCACCTCGGATTCGTATGTGTGAGTCGGAATGGTCTCGCTGAGGACGTTGACCTCCATTCCGACGAACGGCTCGGCCGCCCTGATGAACCATTTCATCTCGGCCATTTGTTCGGCCTTTGAAATGGCCGAGGGCTGGAACTCCTCGTTCACCCATTTCCTGGCCGCCGCCTCGTCGGCAGATGCCGGGAATGCCGATACGGTCAGGGCTATTGCCGCGACCGCCGACAGAAGATGCTTACGCATTCTGTGCCTCCCTCTGAGTTTCGAATCGAAATCGTTCTGCGCCGGTGGATGTTCAAATGAAAGTCACTTGCGCGTCAAGTGAAGCCCCATAAGATAAGGCGTGGGCTCGGCCGCGGGGCGGCCCTGCATCGACGTCGAGTGCGGATCATGAACATCACTGACCGGCAGAACGATATCCTGGCCGCCGCGCGCCGCCAAGGCCGGGTCTCGGTCGACAGCCTGGCCGAGGTGTTTCAGGTCACGCCTCAAACGATCCGCCGCGATATCAACGATCTTTGCCAGCGGGGCCTGCTTACCCGAGTCCATGGCGGCGCGATGCCGGCGAATTCGATCTCGAATGTGGGTTACCAGGACCGCCGGGTTCTTTACGCGCAGGAAAAGGCGATGATCGGGGCCGCGGCAGCGGCGCAGATCCAGGAGAACACGTCGCTGACCCTGAATATCGGCACCACGACGGAACAAGTCGCCCGGGCGCTCTACAGCCACCGGGGGCTGGTGGTGATCACCAACAATCTAAACGTCATCAACATCCTCAACGGCTCGCCGGCCAAGGAGCTGATCCTCGCTGGCGGCGTGGTGCGCCAAAGCGATGGCGGCATTATCGGCGAGGTGGCGGTCGACTTCATGCGCCAGTTCCGGGTGGACAGCGCGGTGATCGGCGCCTCGGCGCTGGATGAGGACGGCTCGGTGCTGGACTACGACTACCGCGAGGTGCTGGTGGCGCGCGCGATCATCGAGAACGCGCGGCGCACGATCCTGGTCGCCGATCATCAGAAGTTCGAGCGCTCGGCGCCGGTCAGAATTTGCGATCTTTCCAGCATCGACATGTTCGTGACCGACCGCGCGCCGCCGAAGCGCTTTGCCGATTCCTGCCGCGAGCATCGGGTCGAGCTGATCGTCGCCGAACCGCTTGCCGCCAATTCGCCGGCCCTGGCCAATGGCTGAAAAAATCTACGACCTGGCGATCATCGGCGGCGGGGTAAACGGCTGCGGAGTTGCCCGCGACGCGGCCGGAAGGGGTTTGAGCGTTCTGCTTTGCGAGCAGGGCGATTTGGCGGAAGCGACCTCGTCCGCCTCGACCAAGCTTTTCCACGGCGGCCTTCGGTACCTCGAGTTCTACGAGTTCCGGCTGGTCCGCAAGGCATTGATCGAGCGCGAGGTTCTGCTTTCGGCGATGCCCCATATTTCGTGGCCGCTGCGCTTTGTCCTGCCGCATCACCGGGGGATGCGGCCGCGCTGGCTGCTGCGGCTGGGGTTGTTCATCTACGATCATCTGGGCGGGCGCAAGGTGCTGCCGCCCACCCGCGGCCTGGACTTGTCCCGCGACCCGGTAGGCGCGCCGCTTAAACCTGAATTCCGCTATGCCTTCGAGTATTCCGATTGCTGGGTCGAGGATTCCCGGCTGGTCGTGCTGAACGCCCGCGACGCCGCCGATCGCGGAGCCGATATCCGGACCCGCACACGCTGCGAGGCCGCCCGGCGCGAAGACGGACACTGGTCGCTTTCGCTGCGCGACGTCGAGACCGGCGCGGAAACCAAGGTCCGCTCGAAGGCCCTGGTGAATGCCGCTGGCCCGTGGGTCGAGGACGTGGTCCTGAACCGGATCGGCGAGAACAGCACGCACCGGATCCGGCTTGTCCGGGGCAGCCATATCGTGACCAAGCGGATTTTCGATCACGACAAGCCCTACATTTTCCAGCAATCGGACGGGCGCATCGTCTTCGCGATCCCCTACGAGACCGATTTCACGCTGATCGGCACGACCGATGCCGATCACGAGGGCGATCCGGGCGCCGCCGAATGCACCGCCGACGAGCGCGCCTATCTCTGCCGCGCGGTCAGCGAATACTTCCGCGCGCCCGTCACCGAGGACCAGATCGTCTGGACCTATTCGGGCGTGCGCCCGCTCTACGATGACGGCGTGTCATCGGCGACCCAGGCGACCCGCGACTACGTGCTGAAACTGTCCGACCATGATGGGCGCGTCCCATTGGTGAACGTATTCGGCGGCAAGATCACGACCTATCGCCGCCTTGCAAAGGCCGTGCTTGCCAAACTGGATCAGTATTTTCCCGGTATGGGTCCGGATTGGACGGCGAGTGCCCCCCTGCCGGGCGGAGACTTTCCGGTCGATGGCGCCGAAGCAATAGCCGACGCGCTCGTCGGCGATTATCCGTTCCTGGACCAAGCGTTCGCGCGGCGCCTGGTCCGTGCCTATGGAACCCAGGCGCCTGACGTGCTGGGAACCGCGCGGTCGATGGCCGATTTGGGACGCTGTTTCGGCTGGAACCTGACCGAGCGCGAGGTGGTCTGGCTGATTGAAAAGGAATGGGCGCGCAGCGCCGAGGACGTGGTTTGGCGCCGCTCGAAGATCGGGCTTCGGCTGACCAAGGACCAGATCAGCGCACTCGAGGACTGGATCGCAGCAAAGCGCAGTTCAGGGCGCGAGATCCGCGCGAGCGGTTAGCAGAGCGCCGGCCGGCGATGATTGCGCCGTGGGCATGAAAATGGGGCGGCGGGTCCTCGCAATCCCGTCGCCCCAGTCTCGGAGGGTCCGTTTCGGAGAGTTCCAGGCGACCCCAACGTTTTGAGCCTTGGAACGTTCTCTCTCTTATGTGTCCCCCTTCGGCATTCCTCTCGGCAACCAACTCGGCGGCAGCCGATCGCGCCGTGACTAAGGATGAGCCCTCAGGAACAGCGCTTTCCCCCTTGCCGTCGTGGTCTTCGGCTCGCGTGCCGCCGCATCCCTGGCTGCATCGCGCGCCGCCGCATCCCGGGTCGTGGCGCTTTCGCGCGCCGTGCTACCACGCAGCGAGGCGGCTTTCTCGTCTGCGCCTAGACGCTGTGCCAAAAGCGGACCCTCTGCCGCCGCGGCTGCCGGAGCTGCCGTCTGAGGCAGCACAAGTTCGTCGGTTTCGTCGTCGGCATCCTCGGCAACCTCGGCGCCGGACACGCTCGTCTCGGTCGCCACCAACCGGCCATCCTTGACGAGCATTTCCGCCATCCCGATGAAATCGCTCAGCCGGCGATTTTCGGAAGCCAGTTCGGCCTGACGACCCCTCGCGATTTTCACCGCATCGACCATGGAAATTTCCCCCATTCCAGACTTGGGCTTTACAACCTTAAGGCGAGTATCTTTGCCCTCTTCACAACCAAAACGTTACCAATCTGCGCGCCATTTGCCAAGTGGATAACTTTTTTAACGTCTTTAAAATAGGTATTTATATGAGATTCCTAAGTTTTTATCTCAAGTTAGAAGACCCGCACACGGCGCTCACGCACAAGAAGATGGCCCGCAGGGCTCGCGAATCTCGCGGCGTCAGGTGGGTGGCGAATCGCAACTTTTCGGAAAGGCCGTATTCGGCGGCTCACGCCACCCGGCAGTGGAGGTCGTGCAGCCCGTCCACATGCCCATGCAGCTCGTCGCCGCGCTTGACCGGGCCAACACCCGCTGGCGTGCCCGACAGGATCAGATCGCCAGGCGCAAGCTCGAATAGGCCGGAGAGATACGTGATCATCTCCGGCACTTTCCAGATCATATGGTTCAGATCGCCTTCCTGAAGGGTCTCGCCATTGACCTTTAGCCAGATCGCGCCGTCCGACGGATGGCCGATCTCGGCGGCGGGCACCAGATCCGAGCAGGGCGCCGATTGCTCGAACGCCTTGCCGATCTCCCACGGCCGGCCCGCCTTTTTGCACTGGGCCTGCAGGTCACGCCGGGTCATGTCCAGCGCGACCCCGTAGCCCCAGACACAGTCAAGTGCCTGGTCCACGGGGATGTCGCGCCCACCGCTTCCCAGCGCCACCGCCATCTCGATCTCGTGGTGCACATCCTCCGAGCGCGCCGGGTAGGGAAAATCGGCCCCTTTGGTCACCAGGTTGTCCGGGTTTTTCTGGAAGAAGAACGGCTCCTCGCGATCCGGGTCGCCGCCCATCTCGATCGTATGCGCCGCATAATTACGCCCGACGCAATAGATGCGGTGGATCGGAAAGATCGCGTCCGATCCGCGGATTGGAAGCCAGGGGCGGGTTGGGGGCTTGATCGCGTATTCCATAGGGCTCTCCTCGGGTAGGCCGGCATCGTCAATGGCCTGCGGCTTCGACCCTGTCAACGGGGCGGCATTTTCCGCTGGATCGGGGCACCGGTTTCTGTTGATGCTCGCGCTGAGGGGAGTTGGCCGGAGGGGTCATGGCAAACAGGATCGAGACCGGCGACGCGGCATGCCGGGCCCATCGCCTGGCACCGATGTTCGAGGCCCAGTCGGTTGCGGTGGTCGGCGTCTCGCCCCGGGCGGGTTCGATCGGTCATGCCACGATGCGCGCGGTGCTGGGCGCGGGCTTCGACGGCGAAATTCACCTGGTCAATCCGCGCCACGACCTGATCGAAGGTCGGACCTGCGCCGGCTCCATAGCCGATCTCGATCAGCCGCCGGATTTGGCGATCCTGAACCTCGGCGCGGCGCGGATCGAGGCGGGGCTCGCCGAGGTGATCTCGGCGCGCGCGCGGTCTGCGGTAATCTTCGACCCTTGCCATGGCGATGCGGCCGACGGCTCGCCGCTGACCGAACGGCTGCGCGCCATGGCGCGCGAGGCGGGCATCCCGGTCTGCGGCGGCAACGGGATGGGCTTCATCGACGTGACCCGCCGACTGAACGCCAGTTTCTATCCCTCGGATCACCTGAAACCCGGCGGGATCACCCTGATCGCCCATTCCGGTTCGGTCTTCACGGTCCTGGCGATGAACGACCCGCGCTACCGCTTCGATCTGTTGGTTTCGCCGGGAACCGAGATCGGAGCGGGCATCGACGAATACATCGGCTACGCTCTGACACGGCCAACGACCAAGGTCATCGCGGTTTTCATGGAGGGCGCGCGCAACCCGGGCGCGTTCCGCGCAGCGCTGGAGCGGGCGGAGGCCCAAGGCGTGCCCGTCGTCGTCTGCAAAGTGGGCCGGACCGAGCAAAGCGCGCGGGCGGCAACCACACATACCGGCGCGATGACCGGCAGTGACAGCGCCTATCGCGCGGTCATGGAGGCTGCCAACGCGATCCCGGTCGAGACCGTCGACCAGTTGATGAACACGGCAATGCTGCTCTCTCAGGATCGCGGGATCGGCCCGGGCGGGATCGGGCTGGTGACCGACTCGGGCGGCCTGCGCGAGGCGGCGATGGACCGGGCCGACCGGCTTGGCGTGCCCCTGGCTCAGTTCTCGCCCAGCCTGGCGGCGCGGCTGGCCGATCACCTGCCGCCGCCACTGACCCCCACCAACCCGCTCGACTGTGCGGGGCCGCTGGCGGACGGGTTCGAAGAAGTGTTCGAGGGGGCATTGCGCACTCTCGGCGCGGCACCCGAGATCGCGATGCTGGGCTACGAGTGCGACATGCGCGACGACCACCGCTATTCCGAGCGGCTGGCCGATCTGATGCGCACCCTGCCGCAGATCACGGATCAGCCTTGCTTCGGCTATTCGAGCTTCGCCCAGACCCATAACCGCGCGCTGGCCAGCGAGCTCGCAGATCGCGGCCTGCCGGTGATCAACGGTCTCGATGCAATGCTCGAGGCTGCCGGCGCGGCTTTGCGCTGGCGCGATGGCCGGGCTGTGCGTCGGGAATCCATGCCGATCGATCGAAGCCTGGCAACCCGAGTTCAATCGCGGCTGGCCGATGGTCCGTTGGGTGAGGCCGACGGACTGGCGATCTTCGCCGAGTTCGGCCTGCCGGTGATCCCAGCCACGGCCTGTGCGTCAGAGAATGAGGCGCTCGCGGCCGCCCAAGCCATCGGCTTTCCGGTCGTGCTGAAATCAGCCAAACCCGGCCTCGCGCACAAAAGTGATGCGGGTGGCGTGATCTTAGGCCTGGCAGACGAGGCAGCCCTGGCCGCAGCTTACCGAGCGATGGCGGCGCGGCTTGGACCGCGGGTACTGGTGCAAGCTATGGCGGGCCAAGGCGTGGAGCTTGCCTTCGGCTGTGTCCATGACCCTGATTTCGGGCCGATCGTCATGGCCTCGGCGGGCGGCACGCTGGTCGAATTCATGGCGGATCGACGCTACGCTCCCGCGCCTTTCGGCTCAATGTCGGCACGGCGGATGATCCAGGGGCTATCTGTAGCCCGGTTGCTCGCAGGCGTCCGGGGTGCCCCACCGGCGGATATCGAGGGCGCGGCGCAGGCTCTCAGCCACTTCTCGATGATGTGCGCGGCGCTGCGGGAAGCAGTTACCGAGATCGACGCCAATCCGGTGATCGTTGGGCCGGCTGGCGCGGCGATCGTCGATGCCCTTGTGGTTCCCGCTCAATAAGGCCCAGGCACGATTTCGCTGCCGTCGGTGAAACGGCTCGGCCGGAACCTGGTCAGGTCGTGACCCGGGTCGCGGCCAAGCAGAACGTCCGCCATCACCCGGCCAATTCCCGGTCCGATACCAAAGCCGTGGCCGCTGAGGCCGGTCGCGAGGAAGAGGCCAGGTAAATCGTGCGATTCGCCCAAAACCGGCACCGCGTCCGGCGTCACGTCGATCATTCCGGCCCAGGCCTCGGCCAGCTTCACGCCCATCAGTGCCGGATAGCGCTGACCCAGGCGTGCCTCGATCCGGCGTACGACAGCCGGCGAAGGATCGGGGTTCAGCACCCGCATCCGTTCGAACGGGCTGATCTGGTCACCGCTCCAGCGCCTAGGCGTGGCCCAGCTGCCGGGAAACCCCTTCGGCGCCGCCGGCTTCAGGCGCAGATCGCGGGCCGAGAGGCGCACCAGCTTCAGGAATTTCGTCAGATACCGGAACGAGTTCGGCGACAAATAATGTTCGTTCACGTCACCGGTTGCCAGCGTGTAGCCGCCATCGGCGCGGCGCCTGAGCGACAGGCCCGGCTGCGAGATATTCATGTCATAGGCATGGGGCGCGGGCTCGGTGCGCGCCGCGGTCGAGCGCACGGTCAGCTGCGGCAGGTCGAGCCCCGCGTTGGCGGCAAAGGCGTTCGACCACGCCCCGCCCGCCAGCAACACCCGCTCGGTCCTGACACGGCCTTTCTCGGTTACTATACCGGCGACCCGGCCCGTTTCGACATCCAACGCCCGTGCGGCACAGCTTTCAACAATGATCGCCCCGGATCGCTCGGCGGCGCGTGCCAGAGCCGGGACAGCGACGAAGGGCTCGCCGCGCCCGTCCGACGGGGTGATCATGCCGCCTGCATAGCCGTACGGCAGATCGGGGAGGCGCTCCCTCAGCTCAGCCACAGAAAGCAGTTTCGTGCCGAGCTGGTGCTGGCGCGCCAGGTCGTGCCAGGTCTCGTATTTCGCCATCGCCGCCGGGGACTCGGCTACATAGAGGCAGCCGCATTCGCTAAATGTCAGGTCCGCCTCGCCTGTGCGTTCCGCAAATCCGCGCCAGAGCCGGTTCGACTCGATCATGATCGGCAGTTCCGACCGGTCGCGGCCCTGCTGGCGGATCCAGCCCCAATTGCGGCTCGACTGTTCACCCGCGACCCGGCCCTTTTCGAGCAGCAGGACCTTTGCGCCTTGCTGGGCCAGAAAGAACGCAGTGGCGGTTCCCGCGATCCCCGCGCCGATGATCGCCACATCCACGGTTTCCGGCAGCTCGGCCGAGAAGGCAACCGGTGTCTGCTCGCTGATCATCGGCATGGGTCGTGCCCCGGGAATCAGGCCGGAGCCGGCGCCAGGCTGTCGGCCAGTTCCTTCCAGCGATGACAGGCGACATCGTGCTCGAGGCCCAGATGCTCGAGCTTCGGCTCCTCCTTGCGGCAGATGTCGATCGCATGGGGGCAGCGGGTCTGGAACTTGCAGCCGGGGGGCGGGTTGGTTGGGCTGGGGATCTCGCCTTCCAGCTTTTGCGCCTTGCCACGGTTGTCCGGATCGAGCGACGGAATCGCCGACATGAGCGCCTTGGTATAGGGGTGACGCGGCGCCGCGAACAAATCGCGGGTCGGCGCGGTCTCGACCAGACGGCCCAGATACATCACCGCCACGTGGTCGCAGATATGGGCGACGACGCTAAGGTCGTGGCTGATGAAAAGGAACGTCAGCCCCAGCTCTTTCTGCAGCGATTTCAGCAGGTTCAGCACATCCGCCTGGATCGAGACGTCGAGCGCCGCGACGCTTTCGTCCGCCACCACGAAGCGCGGGTTCGAGACCAGCGCCCGGGCGATCGAGATGCGCTGGCGCTGCCCGCCCGAGAAGGCGTGCGGAAAGCGGCGCAAATGCTCGAGGTTCAGCCGGCACTTGGCGGCGATCTCGCGCACACGCTGGTCGGTCTCCTGGCGGTTCTCGGTCAGGCCCATCACCTCCAACGGCTCGGCGATGATGTCGCGCACCGTCATTCGCGGGCTGAGCGCCGCGTAGGGGTCCTGGAAAATAAGCTGCGCGCGCTTGCGGTAGTCCTTCAGCTCGAGCTTGCCGATCTCGGCCAGGTCGTAGGAGACTTCCTCATCCGTGTAATTGATGTGGCCGCGCGTGATCGGCGTCGCCTTCAGCATGGCGCGCCCCAACGTCGTCTTTCCCGACCCCGACTCGCCGACCAGCCCGAAGAACGAGCCGCGCGGGATGTCCAGCGTGACCCCTTCGACCGCATGGACAAAGAGCTTAGGCGTCAAGAACCCGCCGCCGATTGGGAAATGGACGGCCAAATCCTTGACCGAGATCACATTGTCCCAGGCAAGCGCGCCACTCGGCTCGCTCGACATCACGCGACGGGCACTCATGACGCCATCCTCTGATCTTCGACCGCGAAGCACGCGGTCCAGTGATCCGGCCCGACATTCTGCATCTGCGGCACCTCAGCATCGCACCGCCCGGCCATGGCGACCGGGCACCGGGTATGAAAGACACAGCCACGAGGACGCTCCAACGGGCTCGGGATATCGCCCGGCACCGGCGTCAGCGGCGCATCCAGATCCTCGAGATTTGGCAAGGCATGCAGCAAGCCCTGGGTGTAGGGATGCGCGGGCGTCCGGATCACCTCGCGCACCAGGCCTTGTTCGATGATCCGGCCCAGATACATCACCGCCACCTTGTCGGCCGTCTGCGCGATCACGCCCAGATCGTGGGTGATGAAGATGATCCCCATGCCGAACTCGGCCACAAGGTCCTTCATCAGGTCGATCACCTGGGCCTGGATGGTCACATCCAGGGCCGTGGTCGGCTCGTCGGCGATCAAAAGCTTCGGGCTGGTCGACAGCGCCATGGCGATCATCGCCCGCTGGCGCATGCCGCCGGAAAGCTCGAACGCATATTGCTTGAAACGCTTTGGCGCGTCCGAGATGCCGACCCGCTCCAACATCTCGACCGACAGGTTCGACGCCTCCTTCTTGGTCATGTTCTTATGCAACAGAAGCTGCTCGACCATCTGGTCGCCGATGGTGATCGCTGGCGCGAAGCTTGCCATCGGCTCCTGAAAGATCATCGAGACCGCGCCGCCGCGCACCACCTTCATGTCGCGCGACGTCTTAAGAGACATGGCGTCGATCTGCTCGTTGCCGATGGCCAGCTCGATCTTGCTCCCGGGCGCATAAACCGCGTTTTCGGGGTTGAGCTTCATGATCGACTTGGCAGTCACCGACTTGCCCGAGCCGGATTCGCCCACCAGCCCCATCACCTCGCCCGGCTCCAGCGTGAACGAGACGTTGTCGACCGCGGTGATCCGACCCTCGTCGGTGTCGAACTCAAGCGTCAGGTTTTCGACGTTCAACAGGGTCATTTCTTCGACTTCGAATAAGGATCGGCCGCGTCGCGCAGCCCGTCGCCGACAAAGACGAAAGCCAGCACCAGGGCGACAAAGAAGATCACTGGGATCGCTTCCCATTGGTAGTTCTTCAAGACATCCGCCTTCGAGACGTTCTGCAACAACGCCCCCAGCGAGTTCACCGGATCCTTCAGGCCCAGCCCGATGAAGCTGAGCGCCGTCTCGGTGCGCACCATGTAGGGAAACGAGATCATCAGATCGACGATGATGTAGCTGGTGAACGAGGGCAGCAGGTGACGCCGGATCACATGGCTGGACGAGGCGCCACAAAGCTGGGCGGCCAGCACGTATTCCTGGCTCCGCTCGGTCAGCAGATGGGTGCGCACGCGCCGCGCCAGCGTCGGCCAGCCGACAAGTCCAAGGATGATCGAGATGAAAAAGAACCTCGTCTCGGAACTCCATTCATCGGGGATGAAGGCCGCCAGCGCCATGAAAAGCGGAATCTGCGGCACCGTCCGGACCGCGTCGGTAACCATTTGCAGGATCGAGTCGATCCAGCCGCCATAATATCCGGCGATGCCGCCGATGATCAGCGCCAGGACGAAGGCGATGAAGACGCCCAGCGTGCCGACCGCCAGCGAGGTCCAGATCGCATGCAGCGTCCGGCTGAACACGTCCTTGCCGGTCCCGTCGGTGCCGAAGATGTGGATGCCTCCCTCCTCGATCCCGAAGAGGTGGGTGTCGAAGGCGAGCCCGCGCGATGTGAAATCGAAGCTCCTGCCCGGCAGGTCGATGCCGAACGCACCCACACGGTATTCCCAGCCGGGCACGAAGAACTGCACATAGCGCCGCTTCTCAGTGTTGACCGTCGTCTCCCACCTCAGCGTCGTCAGCGAGCGCTTGCGCTCGAGCGTGTGCAGGAAAGGCCTCAGCGAACAGCCGTTTTGATCGCAGAACATCGGCATTTGCGGCGGGCCGTTCCGGTAGTCCTTGTCGATCCCGGCAATGGTCGGGTTATAAGGTGACAGGAAGGGCGCGAAGAGCCCCATCAAGATCATCAGCAGCAAAGCAAATCCGGCGATCATCGCTGCCCGGTTGCGCTTGAAACGGGCCCAGATGAGCTGTCCCTGAGAGGCGGTGAAATAGGCTTCCTTGGCCTTGTCGGCCACGCCCCCCTGCTTCATCTCGACCGTGTCTGTCATTGTCCTCCCCCCGGCACGGCGCTCAACCCAGCATGCCCTTGCGGACGCGTGGGTCGATCAGCGCCAGCGCGATGTCGGTGACGAAATTCAGGAAGACGATCGAGGCGGTCAGCAGGAAGATAATCGCGCCTGCCAGCTGCTGATCGTTCGAATATGCCAGCGCGTCGCTCAACAGCTTGCCCGCCTCGGTCATCACCATGATCAGCGCGACGATCGGCAGTTCGTTGAAGATGCGGTTCAGATCGAAGCCCAGCGAATTGATGATCGGCCCCATCGAGTGGCGCGCCGGGTAGCGCCACAAGAGCCGGCTGCCGGAAATGCCGCGCGCCGCCGCCGCGGTGACATAGAGCTTGCCGATCTCGTCCAGCATCAAGGCCCGCACGGTCTGCAGCGCGAATGCGGTGGCGGACCAGCCCAGAAGGAAGATCGGCAGCCAGGCGCGGCTGAGGAAATCCATGAACTTGTCCCAGGACCAAGGCGCGTCGCGGTATTCCTTCGAAAAGAGACCGGTGAGCGAATCCCCGAACAACTCGATCGAAACCAGGATCACCACCAGGGCCAGAAGGAAATTCGGGATCGCCAGACCCAGATAGCTGACTAGGCGCAGCGAGTGGTTGACCCAAGGGCTCTTCGACGTGGCCGAGATGATGCCAACCGGCACGGCGATCAGATAGGCGAAGAACAGCGCGGTCAGGCAGATCCCGAGGCTGATCCAGAACTTGTCACCCAGAAGCTGGCTGACATCCTGGCGGATGATGCAGCTGATCCCGAAATCGCCCTGAAAGGCGTTGACGATCCAGACGCCCCAGCGGGTGACGAACGGCTTGTCCAGGCCCAGCCGGACCCGCTCGGCCTCGATATCCTCGACCGAAATGCCCGATCCTTGGGTGTTCTTGAATGCCAGATAGCGCTCGGCGCAGTCACCGGGCACCGCCTCCATCAACGAGAACACGATGAACGAGACCATGACCAGCGTGAACACCGCCATGGCGGCGCGCATCAGCACGAACTGGGCGAACTGGAGCATCGGCTTTCACCAAAAGGTTCCGGGGGCGGAATCACCGCCCCCGGAGGACATTAGCGGCTTATTTGCCGTCCGCGAAGTACCACTGGGTCGCCCGGTAGGGATACGTCCGGTAGTACTCGTAGGAATGCGTCTGGAAGGTGGTGAAGTTCTTCAGCGCATTGCGGTGGAAGATCGGCGCCGGCGCGTTCACCGTGCCGATGAACAGCAAGTTCTCGGTCATGTTCTTGACCATCCGCTGGGCCAGCGCCTTGTAGTTGTCGCTGCCCGCCTCGGCCGACTGGAAGTCGTTGATGTCCGAGATCAGCTGCTTGGCGAAGTCCGGCGGCTCGACGCCCGACGCACCGTTCGAGTCGACCCACTCGGCCCACAGCACGGCGTTGCGGTTGCCGAAATAGTTCTCGTAGGGCGGCACCCAAAGCTCGTTATTGCCGAGCACGATCGCCACCGGCTGGCCCTTGCGCCACATCGAGACGTCCAGCTTGTTGGCCGACTGCGCCGAGCGGTACTCGTCCGGCGTAACCTCCTTGACCGCCGACTGGATGCCGACCTGTGCCCAGTATTGGCCCACAAGTTCGACAACCTGGCCCGCGATGCCTTGGGTCGAGAACTGCAGGTTCAGCACCAACTTCTCGCCATTGGGCAGTTCGCGGAACCCGTCGCCATCGGTGTCCTTCATGCCGATTTCGTCCAACAGGCCGTTCGCCATGGCAGGATCATACTGGGCCATGTGGCCTTTCGAACTCGCGTCGATGAACTCGGGCAGCGGCGAGAAGCCCACATATTGCTGCGGGGCGCCGAGGCCGAAGAAGGCAACCTCGTTCAGCTCGTCGCGGTTGATCGCAACCGACATGGCCTGACGGAACCTGAGATCGCTGAAGACCTCGCGGATTGCCTCGTTCTCGTGGGTCACGTTGAATCCGAAGGCACCGATTGTGACCTCGGGACGCAGGTCGATCGAGTAGTCGGCCGCTTCCTGGCCTTCCAGCAGGATCGGCGCCGAGGGCAGCTGCAGCGACTGCGACTTGTAGTCGACCTCGCCGTTGACCAGCTTCAGGATGCGGACCTCGTTGTCGTTGATATAGACCTCGTCCTGCTCCGAGATATACGGTAGCTGGTTGCCCGCCGTGTCGACCTGGTGAAAGTAAGGATTGGCGACCAGGTGCCGGCCTTCAGTCGTGTCGGTGGTGTAGATGTGGCTTTCCAGCGTCGGCACCACATCCGCCGGCAGGTTCGCGACCTTGTCTGGCGAATTCAGCAGCGGCGACGGCGTGTCGGTCCAGTCCGACGAGCCATAATACGCCTTGATCACCGCGTATCCATTCTCGAACCCAGCGGCCTGCGCCAGGCTGTCCGCATCCGCATTGATGTCCGGATGGAACTGGCCGAGGAAATGCTTGGGCTGGAAGCCCTGGGCATACGAGATGGCGAAGTGGTTCAGAAGCCCCGGCTTCGGCGCCGGCAGCTTGAACACCACGGTCTGCGGGTCAGGCGTCTCGACCGTCATCCGCTCGCCGGCGACCAGCGCGTAGTCCTTCGGCTTCTCGAAGACGTTGGGGTTCATCATCAGGTCGTTGTACCAGAAGGCTACATCGGCCGAGGTGAACGGGGCGCCGTCGGACCACTTGTGGCCTTTGCGCAAATTGAACGTCAGCTCGGTATTGTCGGCATTCCAGGACCAGCTCTTGGCGATGTTCGGGACGATCGTCTGAAGGTCGTCCGAATACCGCACCAGGTTGACGTGGCGCACCGACAGGAAGTCGGACGTGCCGGCCTCGGTCGCGTTCGACAGCACGTCCAGTGTGCCGCCGTAGATGCCGACCGACTCGTAGGGCACCACGACCAGCGGCTCTTCCGGCATACGGCTGGCCAGATCGCCCGCCGGGCCATTGCCGCGGATGCGGTCATTGAGCGCCGAGATGTCCGGGTTCTCCTGGAAGGTCATCGTGCAGTTCGCAGCCGCCTCGAACTCGGCAAGGTCGTATTGCTGCGGGAAGGCGCCCGCGGCGACCCCCATATTGTCGGCGACCGTGATCTGCGGGCATTCGGCGGCGAATGCAGGTGCGCCGAGCACGCAGATCGCGATACCGGAAAGGAACAGGCGTTTCATCGATATGACTCCCTCTTGGTCTTCGTTCATTCACGCTTTTCGCGCGCGTGCGCACACAGTTATCCCGGCGCGAATCACATTATAGGTGATCAGTGTGACAGAGCGTAATCCCAAGTAGGGACACGCAATTCGTCCTCCCTCGTGCCAAGTGTTCACACCCGGGCTTTGGTTATTGCGGCACGCCGTCGGGCATGGCACCAAGGCCGGCCCAAGCCGCCCCGCGCGGGCCATACTGAGCACGTGCGGCCGATCAGACCAATCAATTATATTTATGAAATTATCGATTTGACCGATTGGCGCGTCGGAAGCGGCGATTGCTATAGCAGGAAGCGAACTGCACAATGGAAGAGATTGAGGAGCATCACAAATGTCCCTGCCCTTGCCCGCCCCGAAACGCGATTTCATCGGACTTGCGGGCAAGGCACATCTGGCGACAGGAGGCGAGCCGCCCTTGCTGGTCGCGCACCGCGCCGCATTCGAGCGTTTCGCCGCCGACAAAGCGCGTGGCTTTGATGGGTATTCGCATCATTGGGAGGTTGCCAATGGGCTGCGCGGGCAAATCGCCCGGTGGCTGGGACTGGAGGCTTCGGGGATCGGGCTCCTCGGCAATGCGTCGGAAGCCATCATGCGGATCGCCAATTCGGTCGACTGGCGCGCCGACGACAACGCGGTCGTGTCCGAGCTCGATTACGCCTCGGGCCGCTATGCCCTGGCCAGCCTTAAGGAGCGCAGCGTGGATGTGCGTATGGTCGCGGCGGACGGTTGGACACTGTCTGACGACGCGCTTCTTCAGGCCTGCGACTCGCGAACCAGGCTCGTCTATATCAGCCAAGTAAACGCTTTGACCGGGCAGCACGTGGAGATCGAGAAGATCGGCGCCGCGCTTGCCGGCAGCGGCACGATCGTGGTCAATGACGCCAGCCACGGCTTTGGGGTCGTTCCAGTCTCGGGCGCACACGCCGATTTCACGGTCTTCTGCGGCTATAAGTTCTCGCTGGGCATCCACGAGGGCGTCCTGGCCTGGAACCGCCGGCGATGCCCGGACTTCACGCCCGATGGCGTCGGCTGGGCGGCAGCCGAACCGGGCAACGGCCCGGGCGACTTCCTTCGAAAGCCCGACGCGCGCCGGGTCGAATACGGCAATATCGGGCATCTGGGCGCTTATCTGATGTGCGACTCGCTCGACTATCTCGAAAGCTTCGGGATCGACGCGATCGCCGAGCATGTGCGTTGGCTCAGCGGACGCCTGGTCGACGGCTTCGTGGCCTTGGGCCTAGATGTGATGACCCCCGCCGTTCCCGCCCAGCGCGCCGGCAACGCAGCGTTCAAATGGGCCGATACCGGCGGCTTCCTGCAACGGGCCGCCCAGGACGACGTGCTGGTCTGGGGCGACAATGGCCGCATCCGCGCCTCGGTGCATCTATTCAATGACGACGACGATATCGACCGCTTGCTCGACGGATTGCCGCGTTACATTCGTTAGTTCACGCGGAACCGGTCGAGGATGCGCCGAATTGAAGAGAGCCGGCAGATTCTCTATAATTCGGGCAGTACCGAACAGGAGCAACAGCGTTGGTTTCGTGCCGTAAACTCCTTCAGCAGGCAGTGCTCGCCTGCGTTTTAGCAATCTTGCCGGTCGCTGGCGCTTCGGACACCAACCCGAAGGCCGTGACAGGGCTTTGGCTGTCGTCGAAGAAGAAAGTGCTGGTCGACATCTATCCCTGCGCGGCTGACGCGCTTTGCGGCAAGATCGTCTGGCTGGCCAAGCCCTACAAGAATGGCGAGCTGCGCCGGGACGACGACAACCCGGATCCGGCGCTGCGCGATCGTGGTTGGTGCGGGATCGAGATCATTCGCGGCCTCAAGCCCGACGGCGGCAAGAGCTGGCGCAATGGCAAGTTCTACTTCCCGAAATGGGGGCAGACATTCGACCTGGACATCGAGCACAAGACGGAGTCCTCTCTCGAGATGCGCGCCTATATTGGTGTGCCGGTCCTTGGCCGGTCCGAAACCTGGACCCGTCCCGCGCCCGACCACGTGACCGGCTGCGTGGCCGAACCCGAGGCCAAAGGCTGACCGTCAGTCGCGGGCGGCAAGGCGCGCTTCGGCGAAGGCCAGATCGGCGGGCTTGTCCACGTCGTGGGCGGCATCCGAAAAGGGCATTCTGACCATCGCGGCGTGGCAGCCTGCGGCACGGCCGAGGGCCTTGGTCGCGGCTTTCGTCGACAAAAGCCCCATGGCATAGCGCGTCAGCGTATAGGGACCAACCGCCCATGCCATGCGCAATGGCTGTTTGCGCTTGTTCTCGAGCTGGCGCCAATAGGTCAGCGCGGCTTCGGCCTCCGGCGTCATCAATGCGAAAAGATTGCAACCGCTAACCTCGGCATCGCGAAAATTCAGATAGGTGCGCGGGGCCGCCGGGCCCTCGGATTCGATGACCTCGCGGGTCGCCACCCCGGCCACCACATCGGCGCTGCTGGCGCTGGCTGCGGCAATGAAATGCTCGACCATCTCGACGGTCAGAAGCGGATGGTCGGCGGTCGTCACCAGAACCGGCGGCCCGGCGGCCGCAAAGGCTGCCAGCGCGCTCAGCGAGGGCGAGCGCAGCGCGTCGATGCGCCGGACACCGGGACGTGGCAACTCGGGCGCGGTGCGCTCGATCACCACCGCGGCGCCTTGGATCGACGGAGCGGCGGCCAGCGTGTCGAGCACGCGGGTCAGCATCGGCATTCCACCGACCTCGGCGAAGGCCTTGTGCGAAACACCGGCGGCCTGCGCCACGGGATCGGCCGCACCGCGCGAGCCGGCCAGGACGACGGCGGTCCAGCTCATAGCGCCTTCTCGTAGATCCGATAGGTCTTGACCTGCGCGCCGCCCATCATCTGCACCACCCGGCGCACAGCCATATTGTCTTCCAACAGCCAGCTCAATTCGAGCTCGTGAAAATCATGCACCAATCCCGTGGGTTGCAGAGCATAGATCAGCTTCAAAGGCAGGCTCTTTCCCAGCAGGTTCTGCGCGTAAGCTTTCTTCGTCCCCATCAGGGGAACCCGTCCGGTCCGGATGCGCTTTCCCTTGATCCTTGTCAGCAGCTTCAGCCAGCCAAACGGCAGCAGGCGCCCGCGCAAATCGGCGATCGCCTCGTTGATATTGGGCAGCAGCACGATAAAGGCCACCGGCTCACCATGCACCTCGGCGATCTGGACAAGACCTGGATCGATGATCGGCTTCATTTCGCTGGCCATCGCGTCGATCTCGGGCTCGGTCAGCGGTGTAAAACCCCAATTTTCGGACCAGGCGTCGTTGAAGATCTCGGCGATCAGTCCGATCTCCTCGCGGTAGCGGCGCATGTCGAGGGGGCGGATAACGCATCCCTCCGAACCGCGCTCTGCCAATTGCTGCAGCCGCTTGTTCAGGCCGCCCTTCACATTCATCCGATAGGCGACCAGGTCCATGGCCTTGGCATAGCCCTGTTCCTCGACCCTGCTGCCCAGCCAGCGCGGGTCGTGGTTCATCAGCAGCGACGGAGGTAAGTCGAAACCATCGACCAGAAGACCCGAGGTCTGGTTGATCGAAAAATCGAAGGGCCCGCGCGTAATCCCAGCTCCGCGGTCTCGCAGCCAGGCCTCGGCCGCCTCGAAGAGCGCGGCCAGCACAGCCGCGTCATCTTCGGCGGCCAGCATTCCGAAATAGCCGAGCTTGCGTCCCTCGGCGGGCGGCGCCAGATCGTCGATCTGGGCACTGATCCGGCCAACCGGACGGCCATCGCGCCAGGCCAGCCAAAGCTGCGCCTGACCGTGTTTGAAGAACGGATTGTGCTTGGGCGTCAGGAAACGGCGGCGCTCGAACCAGAGCGGTTCGATCCAATTCGGGTCGTCGGCCAAAATCTGCCCTGGCAACCGGATGAACGCCTCGCGCGCCCGGCGGTCCTGAACCGGCGTCACCTCGATCATCTGCGCTTAACCCCCAAAGTGGCCGTGATGCCCGTTCGGGGCGACAGGCACACTAGGCGCTTAACGGCCGCAATCCAACCGGCCTCATTCCTCGATCACGACGATCGACCATATGCCGGCGATCAGGAAAAGGGCCGGGGCCAGGAAGGCGGCAAGGATCACGTTCATCGCACCGGCCTCGCCAAGCGACGAAAAGACCCCGTCGACCAAAACAAACAAAGCTCCACCAAAGAGCCCGATGGCCACATAGCCGATCCCGCCGCCGCTGCGGCTGAGCCCAAAGCTGGCCATTGCGCCGAACAGGAACATGATCAGCGGGACCACGAAGGCCGAATATCCGCGCCATAGCTGGATCGAGTAGAAAGCGGTCGACCGCGCGCCCGGCACGGCGCCGGACAGCACGTCGCGCACCTCGGCCGCGTCGACCAATTCGGGCCGGCGCGCGGCGGCCAGGATACTGCCGGGATTGAGCCGGGTGCGCCAACGCATCTGCGTCACCTCGATCGGCGCCTGGTTTGGATGCTGGGTGGTCACGCCGGTCAGGTCCCAGCCGTCACCGGCATAACGCGCCACCGCCGCGTCGATCCTGCGCAGCAACGTCCCTTGGTCGGCCGTCTCGAAAATCGTGACGTCGCCCAGGACCGCGCCGTTCGCCTCGGCCCGGCCGACCCGGATCACCGCCTGCCAATCGCGCAGCCATAATTCGCGCTCGATCGCCTTGGTTTCGAACAGGCCCGGAAAGCGCTCGACCAGCATCCGTTCGGCGGCGGGTCCAACCCGCGCGGCAAGCTGGCTTTGCGCCAGGCCGATAATCACCGCCAACGGGACCAACAGCAGTACGACCCGTAGGGTATTGTATCCCGCCGCGCGCAGCATCACCATTTCGCTGCGCGCCGCCAACGCCAGGAACCCCAACGCCGCGCCCACCAGCACGCAAAGTGGCATGATGGTCAGCAGGATCAGGGGCGTGCGCAACGCGGCATATTCAAGAAGCCCTCGCACGCCGTGCTCGTCGATGATATCGGTCGCGTTCTCGAGCAGGTCGAAGCTGATCGCGAGGGCCAGGAGCCCCAGGAGGACCGCGACGATCCGTGCCCCCAACTGGCGCGAGAGGTATAGCGCCATCGTCACGACCGCACTCCGATCCAGGCACCGAGACGTTGGCCGAGCACCGCCAAATCCGATGACAGCGTGTCGAGCCAGCGCAGGAATACGCGCAAGGGCGATGGCGAACCCTGGCCCGGCGTGGTCGCGTAAAGCCAGCCGCAGCCCAGCGTGAACGCCGCGCACAGGCTCCACAGGCTGATCGCCGGGTCCACATGGCCCAATTCGGCAAGGGACTGCACCGCCTTGATGATCTTGTCGTAGCCCACCAGGATCGCCACGGCGAGCACCGCGCGTGGCCAGATCGGCGCGCGTTTGCGCGCCACGCCCAGGGGCACGGACAGCAGCGCGACGCCGATCAGCGAGACGATGCGCACCAAGCGTCCATGAAATTCGGCCAGATAGCGCGGCTCGGGCGGGAAGCCGTCCGCCCCATCGGCGCGGTCGAGAAGTTCACCAAAGGTCAATTCGCGCTCCTCGCCGCCGCGGGGCCTGAAGGGATTGCGGTCAATGGCAAATTCCCGCGACAGTTTCAGATCCTCGAAATCGACCCAGCCGCCGCCGGCAAGACCCCGGCCGTTCTTGAGCAACAGCCGCACGACGCGGGCCTCCTGGTCCGGAAGGATAAGCCCGCGCTCGGCGGTGAAGACCGATTCCTCGCCCTCCTCGCGCTGGATCACGAAGACCCGCGACAGGACGCGGCCGGTGGGGTCGACCTCGCCGGCCGAGATCAGTAGGCCATTGCCCGCATCGACGAAGACGCTCTCCTCCAGCCGGCCCGACCAGCCGGCATTGTAGGCGGCGTGCTTGATCGCCCGGTAGCCATATCTGGTGTAGGGCTGCAGCACCCCAAAGAGCGGAATCGAAATCAGCGCCAGCACGACCGCGGTGAGGACAAAGGGCACGCCGATACGCCGAAGCGACCAGCCCGCATTCTCCAGCGCATCGATCTCGTTGTCGCGCGAAAGCGCCGCCAGCGCCGTCAGGATCGCAAGGCAGAAGGTCGCGGGCAGCGCCAGGCCCAGATAGTGGGGCACAAGGTTCAGCGCCATCCCGATCACCAGATCCAGCGGCGCGCCCTGGGTGGTGACCAGGTCGAGCAGCCTCAGGATCCGCTCCATCAGCAGGATGATCACCGTGACCAACAGCGCGACCCCCATGCGCGGGAACATCCGCCCCAGCAGGTAGCGGTCGGTCTTGGTGAAGATCATCGAACGGGGTCTCATCGCGTTATCCCGGCCAGTGCGCGCGCAGGCAGGCGATCAGGGCCTCCGCCTCCACCGCATTGGGCTCGACGAAGGCGTCGAGCCGCGGCGGCCCGGGCCATCCAGCGTCCGGGATTCGCAGATCGCCGAACGCCTTTTCGCCCTCGTAGCGCGGCAGAACGTGAAAATGCACATCCGGGTCAACCATCATCAGCATCAGGTAGTTGATCTTCTGGTAGCCAATCGCGGCTTTCAGCATCGCCTCGACGGCGCTGATCGCCCGGCCGAGGTCTTCATGACCGGCCGCGTCCACATGGCCGAATTCCGACACCGGCTGCCTGCACGCCAAGATCAACGAGCCCAGCGTACATTGCTGCATCCGCAGCATCACCGCCCAATGGTCCAACTCGGCGATCCGGGTGTCGGGCCAGCCGAATTTCGTCATCGTGGCATTCGCCTGGGCGGTCATTCTTGGCCTCCGGACCTGGCTCGGTGTTCGACCCTAGGGGGACGCCGCCGAGGGGGCAAGCGCCGCCCCAGCGTCCATTCCGCCGGGCAGGGCGAAGTGCAAGGCGGCTCCGTTTTCCAACGTGCCCACGCGCGTGACCCGGCGCTCGGTCAGCGTCAGATGCCAGCCGTTCGACGCGCGCTCGATGGCGAGCCTGCGCCAAGCACCCTGATCATGACCTGGCAACGGAGTCATGCTGGCCGAGGGCGCGCCGATGACCGGCACGCGGCCGGACCGGGTGTCGATCCACGACAGATCGGCACGATGGGTGTGCCCATGCAGGATCAGTTCGGCCCCCCGCGCTTGGATAACATCGACCAGCGCCGCGCGGTCGCGCAGCGCCTTGCGCCATATGCTCATCTCGGTCGGCGCGTGATGGACCAGGATCACGCGGCAAAGTCCCTCGCGCCCGGTGGTCTCGAGAATGCGGTCCAGGGCCGCGCATTGCTCGGCGCCGACCCGCCCGCTGGCCATGAGGGGGGGCGTCGCCACGGCACTCGAAAGCCCGATCAGCGCGACCGGCCCGCGCCGGCGCAACCACGGAAAGCCGGGGCGTCCATCGTCGCCGCTCAGATACGGCGCCCAATGACGCATCATGCGCTGCGTGAAACCGCGCGTCAGGCCCTCATGATTGCCTGGGATGACCCCAACAAGCTCCGGCGGTCCCAAATCTCGCAGCCACGCGGCTCCCGCCTGAAACTCGCTCTCCAGCGAGAAGTTCACCAGATCGCCCGTCATGGCGATGGCGTCGGGCTCGGCGGCCTTGAGGTCGGCGACGATCGCAGCGGCGATTTCCGGCCTGTGAAGCCTGCGCCGCCGCCGCAGCCAATTCGCATATGAAAGCGCGCGCTTGCCCATCAGATCACCGATCCGCGGCGTCCCTAACGGCAGATGCGGATCGGTCAGATGGGCAATGACCAGGGGATCGGGCAAATTTTCGTCCAATTGAGGCGCCGGGCGCTTTTCAGAGGTGGCCGATAGGGTTACCAACAGTCAGAACAGAAAAGAAGGCATCGAGCATGACTGCGCGCAAGGTTTTGGTTGTCCGGCCGGGAGGCCCGGAGGCTTTCGGCATGACTCCGTCCCAGCGTCTGGCACGGCAAGCAGAGCGCCATGAAATGAGTTTGGCGACCTCGGCTGAAGAGGCGGACCTGATCATCCGCGGCGACCATATCTACGGAACCGCACTCTTTGCTGCGCTGTCCGAGGCGGCGCCAGGCACGGTGCTGACCGACGATCTTGGCCGGGCAATGGCGGCCCGCTGTGACGATCTCAGCCGCGACTGGGCGCTGGCGCTGCTGGACCACGACATGCCGAGCGCCGCGCTGCCGGCCCAGGCGACCGGGCAGAACCCGATGGACCTGGCGGGCCAGCACAATGCGCGCCAGCGCAAAAAGGCGCCACCCCTGCTCCGCCGGGCTGCCAACCGGAAGGATGTGGAACAGGCGCTCTTCGATGACAGCTACAAAGGCGTCACCGATCTGGTCACCAAGCATCTCTGGCCGCCGCTTGCGCTTCCCGCGACGCGCTGGTGCGCATTGAACGGAATTACGCCGAACCAGGTCACATATGTTGGCGCGGCACTCGTGGTGGCGGCTTTCGTGCTGTTCTGGCATGGGCTTTTCGCGCTTGGCCTGATCGCCGCCTGGGTGATGACCTTCCTGGATACGGTCGACGGCAAGCTGGCGCGGGTGACCCTGCAATCCTCGCGCATCGGCGATGTGATGGATCACGGGATCGACCTGATCCATCCCCCGTTCTGGTATTGGGCCTGGGCGGTCGGGTGTGCCGCGATTGGCGATCCCATGGGCGATGGCGGATGGACGCTGGGGATCATCGTCGTCGGCTATATCCTGCAGCGTATCGAGGAAGGGGTGTTCCTTTCGCTCTTCGGTATGGAAATTCACGTCTGGCGCCGGTTCGACAGCCTGTTCCGCCAGGTGACCGCCAGGCGCAACCCTAACATGCTGATCCTGACCCTGGCCGCCATGCTGGGTGCCCCGCGCGAGGGGCTGATCGTGGTTGCGGCCTGGACAGCGCTCTGCTTCCTGGTGCATCTCGCCCGGATCGGCCAGGCGTTTGCCGCGCGGCGCAACGGCCCGCTGATCTCGTGGCTGGCCGAGGCGTAATCCGACCGGCGCTGGTCCGGAACCCCGCCAGCACCGAAAACCTCAGGGGGGCGCCAGCCGAGCTGCCGAACGGCGCGCATCTGATCAGCGTCGAGGCGCTCGACGCGCTCGGCCCAGCCCTGTCGGAGGCTAAGAACAATCAGATCGATCTGCTAATGATCGATGGCGGCGATGGTACCGTACGCGAGGTACTCAGCCGGTTGCCCGAAATATGGGGCACCGCCCTCCCCCGCATCGCGCTCCTGCCGCGCGGCAATACAAACCTGATCGCCCGCGAGGTCGGCGGGCTGGCACCCGGCATGGTGGGCGAGCTGTTGGAGCGCCTGGCGCGCGGCCAGGCAGTCCGCACCTGCCGAAGATACCTGCTTCGCGCCGATCGCGCAGGCGCCGCGCCGCTCCGGGGTTTCATCCTGGGATGGGGCGCCTATGCCGAGAGATCGGAAGAGCG
>Ga0224508_10000712_pt1 | contig 31890 bp, 32 predicted proteins | sample SF_Jan12_sed_USG_4_FD_170157 | JGI IMG/M metagenome (GOLD analysis project Ga0224508, IMG submission 170157) | Sediment microbial communities from San Francisco Bay, California, United States - SF_Jan12_sed_USGS_21 | ecosystem: Environmental > Aquatic > Marine > Sediment | place: USA...
TTCATCGCCGCCTTCAAGACATCGTCCGGATCGACCAAGGCCTTGTCGGTCGAGGGCAGCCGGCCGACGCCCCCGCTCAAACCGCCACTCAAACCGGCGCCCAGCCCTGCATCCAGGCCCGGTGATTGCGGCATCGCAGGTGGTATCGCGGGCGGCACGTGCTGCTGCGGCCTTTCCGGGGGCGCTTGCGGGGGTATTTGCACTTGCGCGGGGGTTTGCGGCATCTCCGGCTGCAGTGTCAGCGGCTCTTCCATGGCCGTGCGTGCCGGCTTTGGCTTCGCCGCCGGCTTGTTCACGGCCTCCAGCTCCCAATACGGCCGCTCGGAATGCTCTCCCGGCTTGCGCAACACCAGACGCATCTGGTTCTTGCCCTTCCCAAGCAGCGCACCGTCCTTCAGATTGGCGTTCTCGTCGATCACCGCGCTGGCCAGCGCGAACAGATAGTCGAGTACCACGTCCCGGTCGCAATGCGAGGGCGGCGCCACGATCTCGGAGCCCATGAATGCCGTCAGACCCATCGTGGCGACACCAGGTTCGAACACATCACCGCTTAGCTCGCCCAACTGGCGCTCGGCCTGCACCGGTGCCGGGATTGTCTGCGCCCGGATCCAGAACATCAGCGGCGCCTGCCCGTCGAGGAAGCGCTCCATCTCGGACCCGAATACGCTGATCGGAAGCGCGTTGCGGGCCGGCAGCCAGATCACGCCCTCGGCGCCCGGCAGATCCGCCAGGGCGGCAGTGGCCAGGGTCACGGCGGTCGCCCGGTCGAACATGGCATCGCGCGAGGTCTCGCCGGCGGTCTTCTCTTCCTCCGAGACCATCATGTAGCCCTTGTGGCCCGTGATCCCGGATGTCCCAGACTTCCACAGGGTCGGATTGATGAAGCTGTGCATGGCCTTGGGATTGCAAAGAGGCTTCGACTCGCCTCGGATATGCAGGTCGATCCCGGACATCTCGATCCGGATCCCGGTCGATCCGCCGCGCAACGAAGACAGCAGGCCGCGCTTGCCCGACGACGCTTCACCATGAACCCAAATATGGGCGCCTGCCGCATCGGCCACCGCTTGGAGTTGTCCGACCAGTAATTCTCTGTTCAGGCTGATCGGCTTGGCAAGCGGAACCACAGCGCCGTAAAGCCGCTGTTGCGCCGTGTTCTCCCTTGATGTTGACATCGCAAGCCCTCCTATTGGGACTTACCCCGAAGCGGGATTTGATCCGCCCTCGGGGTCAACATTGCTCTCTCAAACCAAACGTCACTCATGCCCCACGCGCCTAATTCTTTTCGCCGCTAAAGTCGGTCACTGGCGTCAGACGTGCGACCGGCGTTCCGGTCACACGGCCGTGCTTTTGATGCACGACATGATACCAGGTCTTGTCCCTGGTCCCCACCTGCGATCCATGTGGCGGCGCCTTACCCAGCCGCACCTGGACCGCGGCGATGTGGAACAGATCGCCGACGGTTTTCTCAAGTGAGAAGTCGTTCGACGTGATTTCCAACTCCAGCCCCAGCAGCGCCTCAAGTCCGCGCGACGCGGCGCCGGGATTGCGGCCCTTCTCGGGAGGCACCAGCAGCCAGCGCAGCCAGAGCGGCAGCGGCGCCAGCCCATCGGCCAGCGACTGGATGAAATCCGGGATAACATCCGGCGGCGTCGCATTTCCGGCCGGGTGCCAGATGATGCCAACTGGATCGGTCAGAAGCGAGACCGCCGCCGCAGTCACCGTGACCGCGACCGCGCGGTCATAGTTCAGATCGGCGTCATCGGGATCGGCGGGATGGGCGTCGGCAATCATCACATGGCCACGGCTCTGGCTAAGCCGTTGGACGCCCTCGCTCCAAAGTGCCGGATTGACCCGCTCCTTGAGCGCCTTGCCGACAAAGGCCGGATTGTCGCCACCACCGACCAGAGTGAAAAGCCCGTTCACCCGCAGCATCGCGCTGGGCGGTCCCTTGAGGCGGCGCTTGAGAAGGCTGAAGCGTTGTTGGCCCTCACTCGACATCTTCTCGTCGAACACGGCAACCGCGCCGGTGCCCTCGAGAAGCTCGTTCACCGTGTCCAGCAATTCCTGCGGCGTAAAGCGCGGCGGTTGCCATAGCGCCATGGTGGCGCCGAAGACCAGGTTCGGATTGACCTTGGGCAGCGCCGGGTGGATCTCGACCATCCCCTTGTCGGGATCGGACTCGTCCGGCTGACGTCCCTCTTTGAGCGACGCTCCAAGCGCCTTGGCCGCAGCCTTGTTTGCGGCGCTGCGCTGCGCGATCTCCTCGGCGCTCAGGACCTCGTCCGCGTCCGGTTCCTGATTCTCACGCCGCGAACGCGGGACAATCTGCATCGAACGCTGCTCCTATACCGTGGGCCGCGACCCACGCCGCCCAAGCCACCCCGCGCGCCGAACTCAACCGATCAGCGCGGGCGGGCGGTCAATCACCCATCGCTCCCCGCCCCCCCAACGATCGAGCGATATCACGCACATCTTTCCCGCTCGTTTCCGAGCGAGCCTCTATTGATGCCAATTTTTCGCAGTTTTTGCAAGTACCTTGGGGCTTTTGTGAAACCTATACAGCCCCTGCCGCAGCCACAGAACCCGGTCCGTCGCGCCTATTTTCTTCGTCGGAAACAGCGGTTTCTTCGCCCTCGCCACTGTCGGTTGCGCCGGCGGCCTTCGGCTCGCCCTGTTCGGGCGCCGGCTCCGCAGTCTCGGGAATCGCTTCCTCGGCATCCGCGGCGGCGGCATCCGCGGCAGCGGCACCCGTCGTCTCGGCCTCCGGTTCGCCGGCCTGCGGATTCTCGGCTTCCGGCTCATCGACATCCGGATCAGTAACCTGGGTCAGAACGACAATCGGCACTCCACCATCGACGCCGATTGCCCGATGCTCGACCTTGAAGCGCATTCCTTCGCCATAATGCAGGCGCTCGCCATGCGCTGGCGCCTCTCCGCCGCGAAGAATTTCAGCCGCAAGCTCGAGCGCAACATCGCTGGCCAGGTCCGAGGCCATGTCGGGCGACAGGATCGCAAGCTCGGCACCCAATAGCCCGTAGAAGCCGCGGGTCGCCGAGCCCTGAGAGCCTTTGGGCAGCGCAAGGCTTGAAACCCAGAGGCCGACCGGCGCCGAGCCCGCCATCAGCCCTTTGAACATCCCAGCAATCTCGTCAGAGGCGACGACTTTCGAGGACGTATGCCAGACAAGGCCAACCGTGCCGATGAGCCGATCGACGGCCGAGGCCGCAACGCTCATCGCCGCGGCGCGGTCGTAGTTGTAGTCGAGATCGCTGGTCGGACCAGAGTTATACTCGATGATCGTCACATGAGCCCGCGCACGAAGAAGCCGGTCTTTCCCGCTGACCCATTTGCCAAAATCCAATTGGTCAAGATCCCCGGAGGTGAAGGCGGGCTTGTCGTGGCCTTCAATGAGCAGCGTGATCCCATTGATGGTCAGACCCACGCGCGGCGGCGTTTCCGGGCGGCTCCAGAACCGGCTACCCTCGGTCTCGGGCTCCATGATCGACAAGTCGGGCTCGACCTGCGCGGAGACGCCGGTCCCTTCGAGCATGTCGCAGACCATCATCAATAATTCCATGGAGGTGAAGCGCGGCGGCACGCGCAGCGGCAGGGTCGCCGTGAACGACGCCCGCGGATCGGTTTTGACCGTTTGACCCTGCGCCATCGTGGAATCCGTGCCTCCCATAACGCGGCGAAGAGACCGCGCATCCAAACCAATAACAACAATCAACCTTCCAGGGAAATTGCAACCCTGGCGCGGCTTACCCGTTCGCGGCCGAGACCCCCCGTTACCCGGACGCCGTAACAGCCCACATTTTTGCCATTTTTTTCTCCGGAAGCAAGAACTGAGATCAAGTCAGTTGCTATTTAATATGATAAATCAGCGACATCGCAGATGGATGCCCAGCATCAAGCACTTGGGGATTCGGACATATTCCCGCCCTATCGGAAATTGAGGGCCACGATCACCGCCGCAGAGCTATCGACGCTTCTGCCGCGCGAAAACCTCCTCCCATTCCGGATCCCAGCGCGAAAGCGGTGGCCGGCTCTCGGTAATATCCTCGGCGCCCCAAAGGATTCGGGCCCGGTCTTCGGCCTCGTCGGTCTCGCCATCGGGGCAAATAATGTAGAAGCGGTCGTCGGCCAACGCATCTATCATGTAATCGACCACCTGCCCGGGCAGCCAGGCGCCGGACTTGTGCTCGTTGAGACCCGTCGTGGTCCAGCCGGGAACCAGCAGATGGGCGCTGACCTTGCGGTCCGGGTTCTGACGCAGATGGTGCTCCAGTCCTTCGGTGTATGATTTCACCGCTGCCTTGGCCATGTTGTAAACCGGGTGGCCGGGCGGGTTGGTGATGCCCTGTTTCGAGCCGGTGTTTATGATCAGCCCAGGTTGGTCCGCCGCCTGCATCGCGGGCAGGAAGGCACGCACGCCGTTGATGACGCCGAAGAGGTTGATTTCGATTGCCCGGTGCCAGTCTTCCAGCGACGCATCGAAGCCGCGCCCGATCCGGGTCACGGCGTTGTTGACCAGGACCGAGGGCGCGCCTGACGATTGCGGGCCCCAGGCCTCGCCAATGCGGTCGCGGGCGTGTTCCAGCGCTTCGATCTCGCCCACGTCGCAGAGGATCGCCAAGGTCTCGCCGGCGATCTCGTCGCGCGCGGCGTTCATGTGCTCGACATCGACGTCCAGCAGCGCGACCCGCATCCCCTCGGCGGCAAAGCGTTGGGCAAGCGCGCGCCCGATGCCAAGCGCGGCGCCGGTGATGACGGCGATGTTTCCGGGGGCGATGGCTGGGTGGGTCATGGGTGATCTCCCTGTCAAGCAGCGGAGAGATCATACCCTGTTATCCGATTCATGACGATGACACGCGTGTCCAAGCCCGGATCGGCCGGGTGGACAAAGAATTGCTGAAGCGGGGTAAGATGCCCCGGCCGAGCCGGGGCACGACGCAATGGGCCACGCGGGCTAGTTATCCAGGAAGCTCCGCAGCTTCCTCGACCGGCTTGGATGCTTCAGCTTCCTCAACGCCTTGGCCTCGATCTGGCGGATGCGTTCTCGGGTAACGCTGAACTGCTGGCCGACTTCTTCCAGCGTGTGGTCGGTGTTCATACCGATGCCGAAACGCATCCGCAGCACGCGTTCCTCGCGCGGGGTCAGGCTGGCCAGCACCCGGGTCGTCGTGTCCTTGAGGTTCGCCTGGATCGCCGAGTCGAGCGGCAGGACCGCGTTCTTGTCCTCGATGAAATCGCCGAGCTGGCTGTCCTCCTCGTCGCCGATCGGCGTCTCGAGGCTGATCGGCTCCTTGGCGATCTTCATCACCTTGCGCACCTTCTCCAGAGGCATCTGCAGCTTGGCCGCCAATTCCTCGTGCGTCGGCTCGCGGCCGATTTCGTGCAGCATCTGGCGCCCTGTGCGGGTGATCTTGTTGATGGTTTCGATCATGTGGACCGGAATGCGGATGGTGCGCGCCTGATCGGCGATCGAGCGGGTGATCGCCTGGCGGATCCACCAGGTCGCGTAGGTCGAGAACTTGTAGCCCCGGCGGTATTCGAACTTATCGACCGCCTTCATCAGGCCGATATTGCCCTCCTGGATCAGGTCCAGGAACTGCAGGCCACGATTGGTGTATTTCTTGGCGATCGAGATCACCAGGCGCAGGTTCGCCTCGACCATCTCGGTCTTGGCGATCCGGGCTTCTTTTTCGCCCTTCTGCACCGTGTGGACGATGCGCCGGTATTCTGGGATATCGACGCCCACATAGTGGCCAATCTCGCCGATCTCGGCGCGAATCGACTCGATCCGATCGCGCTCGCGTTCGACCATGCGCGACCAGCCTTTGCCCGACAGCTTCTCGACCCGGTCGATCCAGATCGGATCGAGTTCGAAGCCGCGGTATTCCTCGATGAATTCCCTGCGATTGACCCGATGATGGTCGGCCATCTTCATCAGCTGGCCTTCCAGGGTCATCAAACGCCGGTTAATGCCGTAGATCTGGTCGACCAGCGCCTCGATGCGGTTGTTGTGCAGGTGCAGCGAGTTCACCATCTCGACAATCTCGTTGCGCGCGCGCTGGTAGTCACGCTCCTGCCCGGTCGAGAACTTGGCCTTCTCGCTCAGCGCCGCGTTGATCCGGCGCTTCTGCATGTCGCGCAGCTTTTCGTAGGTGTGGGCGATGGCATCGAGGGTCTCGAGCACGGCCGGCTTGAGCGCCGCTTCCATCGCGGCGAGCGAAAGGTTGGCCTGCGCCTCCTCCTCGTCCTGATCTTCCTCGTCACCGGTCGTCTCGCCGTCTTCGCCGGGCTCTTCGCCGTCCTTGGGGCCGTCCTTGGCGTCGTCCTTGGCGGGTTTCGCTTCGGCCTTGGTCTTCGCGGGCTCGGCCGGCGCCGCCTCGGCTTCCTCCTTGGCGGCCTCGCCGGGCGTCTCGCCGAGGGTCTCTCCGGGGGTTTCTCCGGGGGTCACCGCGGCCATTTCGTCGTCTTCGGTCGACTCGCCGAACGTCGTTTCGAGGTCGATCACGTCGCGCAGCAGGATCTTCTCTTCCAGCAACTCCTCGCGCCAAATGGTGATCGCCTGGAAGGTCAGCGGGCTTTCGCAGAGCCCGCCGATCATGGTGGCACGGCCCGCCTCGATGCGCTTGGCGATGGCGATCTCACCCTCGCGGCTGAGCAGTTCCACCGTCCCCATCTCGCGCAGATACATGCGCACCGGGTCGTCGGTGCGGTCCACCTCGGTCGTGGTCGACGTGGTGGTCGTTACCTCACGGCTTTCCGACTGCTCGGTCTTGTTCGCGTCGTCGTCACCCTCGGCCTCGCCGTCGCCCTCAACGACATTGACGCCCATTTCCGAGAGGAGCGACATCACATCCTCGATCTGCTCGGACGAGAATTGATCCGAGGGCAGGACGCGGTTCAGCTCATCGTAGGTGATGTATCCCTTGGCCTTTGCCTTCGCGACCATCTTCTTGACGGTGGCCTGGCTCATATCGAGCACGGCGCCCTGGCTTTCGGTCTGCTCGCTTTCCGTCTGATCTTCGTCTTTCGGAGACATCAGGTGCCTTTCGTTATGGAACCGGCGATTCTGCGCTGATTCGTGCCTGTAGGGCCGTAGATAGGAGCGATTCCGCGGATCGTCAGCCGGCCAAAACCGTTTAGGAACAAGGCATAGCCGGCGTTCGAGAAACCGGTCAGTCGGTGATTCGTTGCCTGCATGTAGTGTTAAATAGAAAACGAATCACTGATTCGGAAGGAAATATCAGGTCTTTTTCGCCCGATAGACCTGATTGTCGAGCAAGCGTTGAATTTCGCTCACAGTTTCGCCGGTTTCGGCCTGGGTATCCTTCAACGCGCTGCGTTCGGCCTCGTAAAGCTGATGGCCCGCTTGGCGGATGCGCCAGGTCCAATCCTCGCCTTCCGCCTCGGGCAGGTCGCGCGCAGCCTCCGAAAGCTCGGCCTCGAAGGCCAGCGCTGCCTGGTGCCGGGCAATCGCCTCGTCCAGAACTTCGGCCACGCGCTCGGGCGGGCGGTCCGGGCGGGCCATCGGCAAGGCCCTGGCCTGGGGAATGCGGCCCAGAACCTCGAAGGGATCCGAACCGGTGCGTGCCCGCACGGTCTCGGCGACATCCGAGCCCTCGGCGATGGCCGAGAGCAGCCCATCGCGGATCGCCGCAAGGTCTGGGCTGCGCAGGGTCATCTCTTCGAGCTGATGTTCCAGCGGCCCCAGCGCGGCCGGGTTGTGGCAAGCGATCAGCAGGATACCGGCCTCGCGGATGCGCGCCTCGGCCTGCTGGCCGGTTGCACCCGAACGGGCCAACTCGGACTTGCGGGTCTCGGCCCTGGGCCGTGCCGGAGCGCGACTGGACGCCTGACCCGGACCGCGCCGCTCGGGCGGCCGCCAGGCTGGTCTTGCCTCGGCCTGCGCCGGGCGGAACAGATCGGCGCGGCGGTGCTTGATCTCGGCGGCATAATGGTTGCGCACCGACTGATCGGCGATCCGCCCCAATGCCGCGCGCAAACGCTGATCCAGGGCCGCGCGGCGCTCGGGCGTATCCAGCGGCGTCGCCTCGGCCTCGCGCTGCCACAGCATGTCGATCAGCGGGCGAGCCGCGTCGATGGCCGCCTGCATGGCGCCGGGACCCTCATCGCGGATCAGGTCGTCCGGGTCGCGCCCCTCCGGCATCAGGCAGAACCGCAGCGACTTGCCCGGCGCCAGCATCGGCAGCGCGAGATCGACTAGACGATTGGCGGCGCGAAGCCCCGCCTCGTCGCCATCGAGCGCGATCACCGGCTCGTCGGCGATGCGCCACATCAAGCCAAGCTGCTCCTCGGTGACCGCCGTGCCCAAGGGTGCGACGGCATGGCCGAACCCGGCCGCGGCCAACGCGATCACATCCATATAGCCCTCGGACACGATCAGGGTTCCGGACTTACCGGCGGCCTCGCGCGCGGGCCCGTGATTGTAGAGGGTGCGACCCTTGTGGAAGAGCTCGGTCTCGGGTGAGTTCAGGTATTTCGCCTGGGCGTCCGCGCTCAGCGCACGGCCGCCGAAGGCGATGCAGCGCCCGCGCGGGTCGCGGATCGGAAACATCAGGCGGCCGCGGAACCGGTCATAGGGGGCGCCGCCGTCGTCGGGCTTGATGATCAGGCCGGCAGCGATGGCCTCGTCCAGTACGCCCTTCTCGTTGAAGTGCTGGGTCTGGTGGTGGCGGGCATCGGGCGCATAGCCGATCTCGAAGCGCTTCAGCGTCTCGTCCGACAGGCCGCGCGAGCGCGTGTAGTCGCGCGCGCCCCGCCCGGCGCCCGAGCGGAAGCCGAGCCCGTAGAGCTGCACCGCCTGCTCCATCACCTCGGCCAACCGGGTCAGCCGGTCCTTGCGCTCGGCGGCCTTTGGGTCGTGGACCCGCTCGGGCATGGGTATCCCGGCCTCGCGCGCCAGGATCTCGACCGCCTCGATGAACGAGACGTTGTCGCTCTCCTTGACGAAGGTGATGGCATCACCCTTCGCCTGGCAGCCGAAGCAGTAGTAGAAGCCCTTCCGGTCATCGACGTGGAACGAGGGCGTCTTCTCCTGATGGAAAGGGCACGGCGCCCAGAAGTCGCCCTTGGCCGCGTTCGACTTGCGCTTGTCCCACATGACCTTGCGCCCGACCACGTCGGAGAGCGCGATCCGTGTGCGCAACTCGTCGAGAAATCCGGGAGGCAGGGACATGCGGAGACTATCGCGACCGCCGCCTGAGTCGGCAAGCGCCACCTGGCGCCGACTCATATCGCGCTCACATCGGAATCTTCATCGCTTCCCCGGGGGGCCCAGGGAAGCAGGTCGCGGTTCGGTCGGTCTACCGCTCGAGCAGGGCGCGGCGCTCCTCGAATTCCGCCTTGTCGATTTCGCCCTTGGCGAACCGTTCCCTCAGAATGTCGAGGGCATCAGTGCCGGACGCTTTATGGCGCGGCCCGGCCTGTCCGGTTATGCCCAGCCAGCGCAGGATCAACACCACGGCGCCGACCATGACGGCGAGCCAAAAGATCATCATGAGCGGCCCAAGGAACCATCCATGCCAGGCGCCGCCCCACATATGGCCGTCATAGTAACCAGGACCGGCTTGCGCCGAGGCGAGGGCGGGGAGCGCCGCGAGCGCGATACCCGCCAAGACGGCGCGCATGGCAGCAACAAGGTTCATCTTATTGCTCCATATCCTCGGGCCGCATCATGCCGGTGTGGCGATCGACCATGAAGCGCCGCACCAACGAGCCGTCCTTGGTCACGATATCGGCGGTAATCGTGTCGTCGTCCTTTTCCACGATCTCGCCCACCATCAGGTTCGGATTGCCCGACCGCTCGACCCGGTGCTCCATCATGTGGCGGACGCCTTCGGCCGAAAGATCGTCGGCCAGCGGCGCGCCGGATCCGTATCCGCGCGGGCAGGAGCCCATGAGGCTTCCGAAGCCTTGACCCGCGTCACCACCATAGCCGGGACCCATGCCGTGGCCATAGCCCCGCCCCATCCCACCGCGATACCCGTAGCGCTTCTTCGGCCCATGGTCCCGGCCCATCATCGGGCCATGGCCCTGGCCATAACCCTGGCCCATCATCGGGCCATAGCCCTGCTGCCCCGATCCACCAAAGCCGCCCTGCGGGCCATGCGCCAGCGCGGCCGACGAAGCCACCGCGATCGCTGCGGAGAGTGCGATTGCGCTTACCGTCTGCATTCTCATCTGGGAGACTCCTTCAATGGCATTTCCATGAACCGCTGCGAAGCCGCAACGGTTCGGTGTATGTAGGTAGTTCCAGCGACTGGAAGGTAAGGGGCGTGCGCAACATTTTCTTGGGGCGACGTGCCGATTGAGGAGCATTTGCCGCCATTGAATTCGCAAAATTTTCAATACCCGTCTTTCAAACCCCCGTAGAAAAGGAAAAATTTCAACCGCACGAGAACGAGCCGTTGAGGCGGCAGAATTGTGCACTGCGACAAATTGGCCGCCGTCACGCCGCCGTCATGCCCGTGTGGCACGCGTTAATATCGAGCTCACCAACACCTCGCACGCCTCCCAGCCCTCCACCCGGTGATGCACCGCCGGGCTTTCGGGCAGGATGCGGCTCAGGAGACTAGCACCGACGAAGTGGATGCGCGTGACCTCGGGCGCGCGGCGCGCGGCGCTTTCGTGCTGCTTAAGTGAATCGTCTATGAAGACGGCGGGCGCCTGGGCTTTCGCCGCGAGCCAGGCGAGCGCCCTGCCCTTGCCACCGGAATTGACCACCATGGGATAACCCATGCCCAGTCCCGCCAGGTTCTGGCGGCGCAGCTCGCCGCCATGATCCGGCACATTGGTGAGCACAACCACCTGGAAGTCGTTCGAGAGACGGCCCAGCGCCTCAGGCGCACCCGGCAATGACCGCTGGTGCAGAACCTCGCTATCGAAGAACCGGTCGATGAGCACCAGGCAATCGTCGAACGGCAGCGGCACATCCGAGCCCTCCGGGAAGATCGAGCCCTCGAGCTGATAGCGGGTCAGTTCCAGCCGGTAGCCGATGGCCGGCAGCCAGCGCCTCAGATGCGCCGACAGCTCGACAAGCACCTCGTCCGCATCGACCGCGATCAGCGGTTGACCCGGCGTCACCGCCACCGCGCGCAGTCGCGCCATCAAGTCCGGGTCTAGACCCGCCTCGATCGCCTGCAATCCGGTTGCGCCAGCATCCATGCGTTCATGTCCAATTCGGCAGGTCACCGCCAGGCAGCGCGGCACGGGCGCGCATCGGCGCATCGGGCGGGAGGTGAGCGCTGGCGGTGAAGGCGACCAGCGATTGCTCGTCGGCCAGCAGGAAATCCAATACGAAGCCCAGGAATTCCGGATCGCCGGCGCGGGCGCGCAAGTCACCGGGTGCTGCGCCGGCCGAGGCCAGGAAACGGCCAGCCATTTCATCATCGGCCGCGATCCAGCCGAGCGCTTGCAGCGCCAGGGTCTCGGCAGAGTCGCGGGCCATCGGCTGTCGGTTCATCGGTAACGTGTCCCGTTGACGAATTCTTCACAAAGCACGTGGCCTGGAAAGGAAGTGTTAACGCTTTTGAGCGCAGATTGCAGGCATGGAATCCTGGCCGGCGGGCAATTGACCGTCCGCGCATCCAGGGCTGCAGTGCAAGCAAGGACGCATCCGATGCCGGGTAGAATCTTGGTGGTCGATGACGTGGCGACGAACCGCACAATCGCCAGGGCCAAGCTGACCGCCAACTACTTCGATGTCATCGAGGCCGATTGCGGCGAAAAGGCAATCGGACTTGCCGAACAGGAACAACCGGACCTGATCCTGCTGGACGTGCTGATGCCGGGCATCGACGGGTTCGAGACCTGCCGCCAGCTCAAGAAATCACGCAGGACCGGACACATCCCGGTGGTGATGCTGACCGCCTTGGACGACAAGGCGGACCGCTTGCGCGGACTCGAGGCCGGTGCCGACGATTTCCTGTCCAAACCCTATCCGGACATGGCCTTGTTCACTCGGGTCTCGAGCCTGGTGCGCATGAAGCAGATGGTCGATGAACTGCGGCTGCGGCTCGAGACCTCGCGTGATCTGGGGTTGGAGGGCGATGACGATCTGCGCGCCGATGCCGGGCTGAATTTTGCGGATTCGGCCGTTCTCCTGGTTTGCGATCCAACGGACATGATGCACCACACGGTCGGCAGGATCCGGGATCATCTGGGATGCGCGATCGAGACCGCCGAGGGCGAGACGGCGGCCCGCGCGTTGATCGAGTCAAACCATTACGACGCCTGCGTTATCGGCCCCAACCTGACGGATGGCGAGGCCATGCGCGTGGCCTCGCAGCTGCGTTCGCGCCCGCAAAGCCGGCACACCTCGGTGATGATGATCTTCCAGGAAGAGGATCTCAGCCGCGCGCATCTGGCGATGGAGATGGGTGTCTCGGACTACCTGACCTACCCGCCGGACTTCGCCGAACTGGCGGCCCGGCTGAAGATCCAGCTCAGACGCAAACATTATTCCGACCGGCTGCGCAGTTCGGTGCATGACAGCCTGGTGATGGCAGTGACCGATCCGCTGACCGGGCTCTATAACCGGCGCTATGCCAACAACCATCTAGACTCGATGATCAGAAAGAATCGCACATCCGAGACCGGCCTCGCGGCGATGGTCTTGGATTTGGATCGATTCAAGGCGATCAACGATACTCACGGTCATGGCGCCGGCGACGACGTTCTGCGCGAGTTCGCGCGGCGGCTTCGCGAGGCAGTGCGCGGGGTCGATCTGGTCAGCCGGATTGGTGGTGAGGAATTTCTGGTGGTCATGCCAGACATAAAGCAGCCGGACGCCGAACGGGTGGCCGAGCGGGTGCGCGAAGCCGTCGAGCGCGACCTGTTCGAGTTGGCCGGATCCGCAGAGCGGCCGAAAGTTACCGTTTCGATCGGCCCGGCGATTCATCGGCCCGAGGAAAGTGGGAGCGACCTGGTGACGCGGGCTGACGCGGCGCTCTACGCCTCGAAAGCACGCGGGCGCAACATGGTGACCCTGGCCCGGGCGGCGTAACCGGCCGTCAGCGCGGTTTCGCTTCCTGGCGCTCCAACCAGCGCTTTGTGCGCTCCTCCAGACGGGCCGCCAATTCGCTGCGCTCGACCGGGTCGAGCGCATCCGCGATCTCGGCAAGCTGCTCGTATCCGATTCCCCAGACCGTACCGCTGGCCTCGCGGCGGGCCGAGAGTGCCGCGCGCACGCGTTCTGGCTGGTACGGCTCGGACCGGATCGCCTCGACCAGATCCATCTGGGCCTGGCGCAACGCCGAGCGTGCGGCGTCGTATTCCTCGGTCCGCGACAGGATCACATTGCGCGCCGCCTCACGCCGAACCTCGGGCACCATCCGCAGTATCCGCGACTGCCGCCGATCGAGCCCAGGCTCGTTCTCGGGCTTGCCGCTATAAGGGTTCTCCTTCTCGCCGCGCATCGCGGTGCCGCCGACCAAGCCGACAACGCCCACGTTCAGCGCAAGCGAGGCTATTAGCAGTGCCTTCACCCAGCCAGGCGTCAGCGCCCAACCCGGTCTATCCCCCGATCCGCTCATTTCCCCATTCTCCTCACAAGACGTCCTCGGGTATGAACAGCCCGTCCCCATCACGGGCCACCGAGGCAATCGTTGTCTCGCCAAAACCGGCTTCCGCCATGATCATATCACCAGCCTGGTAGCCAAGACCGATCCCGGCAACCAGGAACAGCACGACCACGGCCGCCGCCGCGCCAATCCAGGCATCCATGAATCCGAACCAAGCGCCGCGCCGGGCGCGTGGCATTCGTGCGGGCGCTGCGGGACGCGCCGCCTGGCGCGCCGCCGCAACCTCGCCCGCATCCGCCAAAACCCGCATTCGGAGCCGGTCGCTGACCTGGGGCGCCTGCGCACGCAGGTGCTGGCCCAGCTCGGTCATCCCGGCCTCAAAATCGAATGGAGATTTATCAGTCATCGCCGATTACCTCTCTTTGCCTTGTCACCTCTGCCGCCAGTTGCCGCCTGGCCCTGGCCAACAAGCTCTCCACCGCCTCAACAGAACAGTCCAAGTGTTCCCCGATATCGGGGTTCGACAAACCTTCGAAATGGCGCAAAACCAGCGCCTGACGCTGGCGCTCTGGCAGCGCCATGATCGCGCCGGCGAGCATCCGGCTTTCCTCGCTCAAGGACAGCCGCTCGAGCACACTGAGCGCCGGGTCCGGTGGCTCGGCCACGTCCTCGATCGCGGCGGATGGCCGGCGTTTGCGGATGCGGTCGATGCACAGATTCCGGATCACCCGGTAGAGCCAGGTCGAGACCCGCGCTTCGCCAGCCCGCCAATCCGAGGCCTGTTTCCAAAGCCGCAGCATCGCTTCTTGCGCCACGTCCTCGGCCTCGGCCTCGTCTCCAAGTATCCGCCAGGCCTGACGCAGCGCACCCGGCAGCAGCCGGTCGCTCAGCTCGCGCGCGGCCTGCTGGTCGCCCTCGGCAAAACGGGCCAGAAGCTGGGCATCCTCGTCGCGCCCCGCCTGATCCCCGCGAGGGCCCTCGGAAGACGCCGCGTCCGGTCCCGAAGCATCGGGCGCGGACGGCTCCTCGGCACTGTCCACCATGGCCGGCATAGGTCCTGCCTAGCCCCTCCCCCGGGCGCTCTGCTGGGCGCCGGCCGTTAGTTCTCCGGTCGCCTATCATGGTCTCTACCCCACCCCTGGCCGCGCGGCCGCAGGCGGAACTCGTCCCGCGACACGCCGCCGTCACCATCCTGATCAAGCCGGGCGAATCGCCGCGCGCGAAGCCGCTCAAACTCGGCGCGCTCAACCCGACCATCGCCGTTCGCGTCCATCCTGGCAAATCTTTTGGCAAGCCGGCGCTCGATGCGCCCCGAATCCACAGCCTGTCCCGAACGCTTTTGGGCCCGCTCCCGAACCCGCCACTCGGCCGCCGCCCGCATCTCCGCCTCGGTTACCGCTCCATCGCCGTCGCCGTCCCATCGCAGGAAGCGGATCGCCGCCGCGGCCCTTGCCTCGGCCTGGCTGATCACCCCATCGCGGTTCAGATCCAACCGCTGCAGCATGCGCACTTGACGATCGCCCGCCCGGTCTCCCGTTTGCGCCAAAGGCGCAACGGGGGGCACGCCGACCAAGGTGCATCCCAGGATGACTGCCAACGAACGTTTCACCATACGCCTCATCGCCTTACCCACGTTAATCTCACAAACGCCGCAGTGATGCGTTTCCGTCGCGCCCGGCTGATAAAAATGCAACGGGCCCGGGTGAGCCCTCCGTCCGGTTTATGCTGCAGCGCATCAAGCGACATGGTGCCGCAAGACATTCTGCGCAGGTGCGCCAAGACCGCCACCGCCATATCTTCGCGAAATGAGCGAGAATGTGATTCCGGACGCGATGGCCCGCGACTTCTCAGAACCTGTAGCAGCGCCCGAAAGGCCCCTTGGGCCGGCACTGTTGCGCGGCTGGCGGGAACGCTGCCCCAATTGCGGCGGCGGGCCGATGATGTCGAGCTATCTGAAGGTGCGCCACGCCTGCGCTGCATGCGGCGAGGAACTGCACCACCACCGGGCCGACGACATGCCGGCCTGGGCGACGATCCTGATTGTCGGACATTTCCTGATCAGCGGCCTGTTGACCGTCGAGACCATCTTCCATCCGCCGCTTTGGGTCCATTGGGCGGTCTGGCCGGTCATGACACTGGGGGCGACCCTGTGGCTGTTGCCCCATATCAAGGGGATGGTGGTGGCCTTCCAATGGGCCAAGCGAATGCACGGTTTCGAAGACAGGCGCTAGACAAGTCCGATCGCGGCGGACCATAGTCGCCGGGCCTTCTCGCCGACGGACCCGCCATGACCGACAGCCAGCCAGCCAAGGACGCGATCCGCAATGCCGCGACCGTGGTCTTGCTGCGCCATGACGGCCCCGATCAGGCGCCGCGCGTGCTAATGGGCCAGCGCGGCAAGGGCGCCGCCTTCATGCCGTCCAAGTTCGTCTTTCCGGGCGGTGCGCTTGACGCGGAAGATGCGCAAATCCCAACTGCCCGGCCCCTGAACGCGGACAGTCTCGAGCGCCTCCGCAAGCGGGCCCGGCCCGAACTCGCGGAAGCCCTCGCCATTGCCGCGATCCGCGAGCTTTGGGAGGAGACCGGCCTCGCACTCGCGGTGCCGGACGGTCCATCGCCGGAAATGGTTCCCGAGGATTGGCATGCCTTCTTCGAGGCCGGCCACAGACCCGCGGCGGGCGCGCTGGAGTTCATTTTCCGCGCCATCACCCCACCCGGCCGGCCGCGCCGCTTCGATGCGCGGTTCTTTCTGGCGGATGCGGAGCGTATCGCCGGCGATCTGGATGACTTTTCGCGCGCGGGCACCGAGCTATCCTATCTCAGCTGGTTGACCCTGCCAGAGGCGCGCGCACTCGATCTGCCCTTCATCACCGGCGTCGTTCTGGCCGAGGTCGAGGCGCGGTTGGCCGAGCCCAGCCGACCGGCCCGCCCGGCGCCCTTCTTCCACCACGCAGGCGGGCAATCGTTCATCGATCCGCTCTGACGTGGAGCCGGAATGATGGCCGTGACTGACCGGACCATTGGCCTCAGAGGCCTTGCCGCGCCGATCGCGGCGATCACGCTTTTCGGCGTCTCGCTGTCGATGAGTTATCCGATCTTTGGCCTGCTGCTGGAACGGATGGGGGCGAGCGGGGCGGAGATCGGGGCCAACACGACCGCCGCCGCGGTCGCGATGGTGATCGGGGCGCCGCTCCTGCCCGCGGTTCTGCGCCGGGTAGGGATCGGGCCGCTGATGGTCTGGTCGGCGCTGGGGTTGATCGCACTATTGCTGATCGCGCCGCTGCATCAGGGGTTCTGGTATTGGACGGTGATCCGCCTCTTCTATGGGCTGGCGGGCACCGCCCTGTTCTTCGCGTCGGAATACTGGATCGTGGCGGTCGCACCCGAGATGCGGCGTGGGCGGATCATCGCGATCTACGCGCTTTGCGTCTCGGCGGGATTTGCGCTCGGTCCCGCGCTGCTCAGCCAGATCGGGCTCGAGGGGATGCGCCCGTTCCTGGCGGCAGCAAGCGTGGTAGCGCTGGGGCTAAGCGCAATTCTTTGGGGTATCGCGGAGGCGCCGCCGGCGAACCAGGACCGCCCGCCATCGCCCAGGGCGGCCTTGCGGATCTTCGTCACCGATCCGGGCGTGGTCTTCGCGGTGGTGCTTTTCGGCATTATCGAGTTCGGCGCGATGGCGCTGATCCCGGTCTGGGGCGTGCGCAGCGGCCTGGGCGAGACCGACGCTGCACTGCTGCTAACCGTCTTCGCCCTTGGCGCCATGGTGCTGCAAATGCCGCTTGGGTGGGCCGCGGACCGGTTCGACCGGCGCTGGGTGCTGGCGGTCTCGGCGGCGGGCTCGGTGGCTGCACCGATTGGCATGGCAATGGCGGGGCCATCCTATCTGGGAATGCTTCTCTGGGCCGGCTTATGGGGCGCGACATCGGTTGGGCTATATTCCGTCGCGCTGACCGAGATCGGAGCGCGCTATCAGGGCACCGCGCTCAGCGTCGCCAACGCGGCTGTAATCCTGGGCTACGGGGTCGGCGCGCTGGCCTCGCCGGTTGCCTTCGGATCCGCCATGGACCTGGTCCCGCCGAACGGGCTGATGTATTTGGCGGCGGTGCTCGCCACGGCCTATCTGACCCTCATCTCGCTGCGCATATGGCGCGGCCGGTCCTCTTGACAGAAGCCATCAGATCAGTAGGTAACAGGCCTCAGATTTCTTCGGGGATTTCTTCGGGCGGGCCTAGGCCAGCCCATCGGAGGACAGCAAGATGGCGAAACCGACCACGGTGAAGATCCGCCTCAACTCGACCGCGGGAACGGGCTTCTTCTATGTGACCAAGAAGAACTCGCGCACCATGACCGAGAAGATGAGCGTGCGCAAATACGACCCGGTCGCGCGCAAGCATGTGCAATTCAAGGAAGGCAAGATCAAATAAGCCTTCCTAAATGCACCTGAGAGGTACGTAAGGGCGGTGCGAGCCGCCCTTTTCAACGAGAAAGGGCCGGAGTGTCGCTCCGGCCCTTCGTTTGTTCAGGTATCCCTGTGCCTATTCGCGATTGCCCAGGAACTGCAGCAGGAACATGAACATGTTGATGAAGTCCAGATAGAGGCGCAGCGCACCCATCACCGCACCCTTCTCCAGCCAAGCCTCGCCACCCGGCGTGGTCCGATAGGCCAGATATTCGTTCTTGATGGTCTGGGTGTCATAGGCGGTCAGACCGGCAAAGATCAGCACGCCGATCGCCGAAATGGCGAAGTGCAGCGCCGTGCTGGCCAGGAAAATGTTCACGATCATCGCCACGATCAGGCCGATCACACCCATGATCAGGAAGGTGCCCCAGCCCGATATGTCCTTCTTGGTCGTGTAGCCCCAGAGGCTGAGACCACCGAACGCGATCGCGGTGATGAAGAAGGTCCGCGCGATCGACATGCCGGTGAAAACCGCGAAGATCCAGGCGATCGAAACGCCCATCACCGCACCGAAGGCCCAGAAGACCATCTGCGCCGTCGAGGCTGACATCCGGTTGATGGTCGCCGCAAACAGGAAGACGAAGGCCAATGGGGCGAACATGACGATGTAGCGGACCGGCGACGAGAACATCGTCTCGATCATCGCCGGGCTCAGAAGTGTCGTCGGCTCGCCTTGGACAACGGCACGGAAATCCATACCCACCACGTAGGCGACAACGCCCGTGATGATCATGGCGCCGGCCATCAGCGCATAGACTTTGTTCATATAGGCGCGCAGGCCCGCATCGATCTCCGCGGTGCGGGTGATCGTCCGGGTTTGCGCATAGGTTGGATTCACCATTTTTCCCTCTGCTTAGCTTTTGAGGTCGCACGTCAGGCGCGTCCGCCGGGAATGGCGACCGCTCACCGGCTAATATCGGGGAACAAAGGGCGATTATCAAGGTATTCCGGCTGCAGTGCGGCAATCAGCAGACCATCACCCTGCGGCCCGGCGCAGCACCCTGGCGGGCCGCAAGCGCAGCGGATAGAGCGAAAACGCCAGTCCCGCGGCCAAATTGAGCAACGCGCCGCCCAGGACCACCGCCAACGCCGTGCCCGGCTGGAATACGAAAGGACCGTCCAGCACGAACCGGGTCGCGCCCCAGGCGGCGGCCCAGCCCCAGGCCAGTGCGACCAGCCCGGCCAAAGCCCCCAAGATCAGTGCGCGCAGGGCGAAGCTGGCCAGGATTCGCGCGCGGTCGGCGCCCAGCACCTTCAGGATCGCCGCCTCACCGGTCTGCCGCTCGGCCGCGGTGCCGGCGGCACCGATCAGGACCACGAGGCCTGTCATCAACAGCGCCGCCGCCGCCCAGCGGGTCGCGGCGCCCAGATCCTGCAGCCCCTCGGAAACCCTCGTCACCTGATCGCGCACCCGGATGGTAGTCACATTGGGCAGCGCGCGGCCCACTGCGCGCATGATCGGGGCCTCGGCACCGGGCGAGGCGTGAACCGTGGCGATGTGGCTGTGCGGCGCGCCGGCCAGGGCGGCCGGGTTCAGGATCATCAGGAAGTTGATGCCCAAGCCTTGCCATTCGATCTGGCGCAGATTGGCGACCCGGGCGGTGACCGGGCGGCCGAGCACGTTCACCGTGATCGTCGAGCCAAGCGTAAGCCCCAGTTTTGCCCCTTCATGGGCGGAGAAGCTGACTAAGGGCTCGCTGGCATTGCCCGCCTCCCACCACGTGCCTTCGGTGATGACGGCGCCGGGTGGCGGGGCGGCCGCGTAGCTGACACCCCGGTCGCCGCGCAGCACCCAGGCGCCGTCCGGATCGATCTGGGCCTCGGCGGCGGGCACGCCGTTCAAATGCGTCACCACGCCCCGCAGCATCGGCGCGCTCTCGATGCGGCCAGCACCTTCGACATCCGTGATCAGGCTCCGGAACCGCTCGAGCTGATCCGTCTGGATGTCGACGAAGAAGAAGGCGGGGCTGCCTTCGGGCAGTTGCGCGCGGATCAGACGTTGCATGTTGGCGTCGGTCTGGCCGATCGCGGCGAGCACGCCCAGCCCCAACCCGAGCGCCAGGACCACATCCCCTGTCTGCCCGCCCGGCGCGCCTATGGCACCAAGCGCGAGCCGGAGTCCCGGCCGGTGGCGCAGCCAGCACGCATGGGCCAGATGGCGCGCGGCGACCCGCGCAAGCCAGGCCATCACTCGCAGGGTAATGAACGCACCGGCGACCGCGCCGACGACCCAAAGCGCCAGGTCCGGCGCGCCGGAGAGGCCGATCACCGCCCAGCCAAGGGTCGCCGCCAAGAGCGCGAGTAAGGCGAGCATCCCGCCCCGCGGGCGGACAGTGCCCCCCTCGTTCAGGTCCCGGAACAGAAGCGCCGGGCGCATCTCGCGCAGCTGCGCCAACGGCCAGAGTGCGAAAAGCGCGGCGGTGAGCGCCCCGAACAGGCCGGCGATCGCGAGCGGGCGCGGATAGACCGCGAACTCCGCCGGCACCGGCAGGCGCTCGGCCAGGAACGGCCCGGCCAGCGCCACCAGTCCTGCCCCAAGCGCCAGTCCCGCGGCGATCCCAGCCACGCCGATGAGCGCGATCTGCAGGGCATAGGCCGCAAACAGTTCTCCCGCGGAGGCGCCGATCGCACGCAGCGCCGCGATGGTCTTGGTCTTGCGTCCCAGATAGCCGCGCACCGCCGCGCCGACGCCGACGCCGCCGATCGCGAGTGCCGCAAGCCCGGTCAGCGTGAGGAATGCGCCGAGCCGGTCGACGAAGCGTTGAAGGCCCGGCGCCGCGTTGTTCCGGTCACGCCAGCGGGCACCGGCCTCCGGGAATGCATCGGTGAACCCGTCGCGGATCTTCTCCAGCTTCGCGCCGGGCTCGACCCGCATCCGGTAGAGCGCGGTGAAAAGCGTGCCCGGCCCCAGGAGGCCGCCAGCGCGCAGGCCCTCGGTCAGGGCGATCACGCGCGGGCCCAGCGCGAACCCGCCGGAGATCCGGTCCGGCTCGACCGCGATGGTGCCGCGGAAATCGAACGGCACGCCCGCCAGCTCCACCCGGTCACCCGGCGAAAGCCCCAGGCGCTCGGCCAGCACCGGCTCGGTCACCAAGCCGTAGACGCCACTTGTAGGCGCCAGCGCCGGCGCCAAGTCGCCCCCATTTGACAAGCTCAAGGCCCCGTAGAGCGGATAGACCCCATCCACGCCTTTCACCTGTGCCAGCGCGCGGTCGTCGCCCCGCGCCAGCATCGAGCGCAGGTCCGCCACTTCAGAGATCTGGCCCTGGCTCTCGATCCATGCCCGTTCGTTGTCGTTTGCAAAACGGTAGGTGAATGAGAGCGAGGCATCGCCACCCAGGATCTGGCGCCCCTCGGCAGCCAACCCGCGCTCGATCGCGGCGGTCATAGAACCGACGACCGCGATGCCGCCGACGCCTAGGATCAGGCAGGCCAGGAATACACGGAAGCCGGCCAAGCCGCCGCGCAATTCGCGCAGTGCCAGCGAAACCCAAAACGGCATCACGAGGAAGGGCATTATTGCGCGGCCCCCGCTATGGGCGCGCGGTCTTCGGAGATCCGCCCGTCAGCCATGGTCAGAATCCGCGAGCAGCGCCGGGCGATGTCGGGCGCGTGGGTCACCAGGACCATGGTCGCGCCCTGCTCGTCCGCCAGGCGGAACATCAGATCGGCGACCGCCTCGCCGGTGCGGCCGTCCAGATTGCCGGTCGGCTCGTCCGCCAGCAACAGCGCCGGGCCGGGCGCCAGGGCGCGGGCCAGCGCCACCCGCTGCTGCTCGCCACCCGAAAGCTGTGCCGGGTAGTGGGCGCCGCGATGGCCAAGGCCGACCGCGTCCAGCATCATGGCGGCGCGGTCGAAGGCGTCGCGCCGCCCGGCCAATTCCAGCGGCGTCGCCACGTTTTCCAATGCCGTCATGGTCGGGATCAGGTGGAAGGTCTGGAACACGACCCCCATATTGTCGCGGCGAAGGCGTGCCAGCCGGTCCTCGCCCAAGACGCCGAGGTCCGCGCCCACGACCCGCACCACCCCGGCACTGGCCCGTTCCATGCCGCCGATGATCATCAGGAGAGACGACTTGCCAGACCCCGACGGCCCGACGATCCCCACCCGCTCGCCCCGGGCGACAATGAGGTCGATCCCGCGCAAAATCTCGACATCACCGGCCTGGCTTGGCAAGGTCAGGCCGATGCCCTCCAGTTCGATCAGCGCCTGATCCATGCTCTCCGCCCTGCTCCGTTCCTGCCACCAATATGGCCCGGTGAAGGCTGCCCGCAAGGCATTGGCGGCATTGGCACTGGGCATTGCGCTGGCAGCACCCGCCGCATCGGCAGAGCCGGTGACGGTGGTGGCGCTGGGCGACAGCCTGACCGCCGGGTTCGGACTGCCCCAGGGCGAGGGACTGGTGCCGCAGCTCCAGCGCTGGCTCGACGCACAGGGCGCCGGGCCGGTCGAGGTGATCAACATGGGGGTGTCGGGGGATACCTCCGCCGGCGGCCGGGCACGGTTGGACTGGGCATTGGGCCGGAGCGCGGACGCCGTCATTCTCGAGCTCGGCGCCAACGACATGCTGCGCGGAGTCGATCCGAGCGAGACCCGTGCCAATCTGGGCGCGATCCTTTCGGTCTTGGCCGAACGCAGCCTACCAGTGCTGGTCACGGGCATGAAGTCCTCGGCAAATTTCGGCGCCGACTACAAGGCCCAGTTCGACGCCATCTATCCAGATCTCGCCGCTGAACACGGTGCGCTGTTGGATCCGTTCTTCTTCGAGGGCCTGCTCAACCGGCCCGGCATGCTCCAGGCCGACGGACTCCACCCCAGTGCCGAAGGGGTTGCGGTGGTGGTCCAGCGGATCGGGCCGCTGGTCATCGAACTGATCGAACGGGCGCGGCGATGATCCGCACCTTTGTCGGCATTCCGTTGCCCGGCGCGGTGGTCAGGGACCTGACCGCCGCTCAAGCCGGGTTGCCCGCGGGGCGGGCGGTGGCGCCCGAGAACTTTCACCTGACGCTCGCGTTCATCGGCGAGCATCCGGAACCCGTGATCGAGGACCTGCACCTGGCGCTTGACCGGATCACTGGCGCCGGATTCCAAGTCAGCCTCGCGGGAGCCGGTCTTTTCGGGAACAAGCGGCCGCGTGTTCTCTATGCGGGGGTTCGATCCGGGCCTGAACTTGGACGCTTGCGCGAGAAAGTGGTGCAGGCCGCCCGCGGCGCCGAAATTCCGCTCGCGCGCGAGCGCTACACCCCCCATGTGACCCTCGCCCGCCTGAACTCCGGCCTGTCGCCCGAGGATGCGGCGGAGTTGCGCGACTTCGCGGCGCGGCGCGCCGGGTTTTCGACCGCCCCATTTCGGATCGAGGGTTTCGCCCTTTTTCGCTCGACGCTTGGGCGGAACGGGGCGATCTACGAAGCCCTGGCGAAGTATCCACTGGACAAATGAAAAGATCGCCGCGCCCGGGGGGAAAGCGCGGCGATCAAGAGAGGGACTTGAACGACAGAGATCAGCGACCGGCAGGCAGATCCCAGAACGGGCGCGCGGCTTCGTGCCCGGCCGCCTTTGGGTCGATCCCCATATCGCGGAGCTGCGCGTCAGTGAGGCGGCCCAGACGGCTGCGCTCACGCGCGACCGCGATCCACTTACCGAACGGCGGAACCTTGAACTTCAGGCCCATGAAGGCCGGGCCTTTGGCGGTGTGCTCCGGCAGGGGCATGATGTGGCTGGTCATGGCGATCTCCATTCACTTCGGTGATGCTTCGGGGGCTTCCGATCATTTCTGTTGATCTATATGGAGCCACCTGCTACATAATGAAAATGAATTGTTTTGACAGATCTCATCACAACCCGTGATGCAAATGCTGGGAGGCAATCGATGGCCCGAAATCTGGACCTGACCGCGCTACGCAGCTTCGTCACCGTCGCCGAGACCGGCGGCGTGACCAAGGCGGCGCACCAGTTGCATCTGACGCAATCCGCCGTCTCGATGCAGTTGAAACGGTTGGAAGAATCCCTCGACCAACCCCTCCTCGACCGCTCTGGCCGGGGGGTCACCCTGACCAACCAGGGCGAGCAGTTGCTGAGCTATGGCCGGCGGATGCTGGCGCTCAACGACGAGGTGATGGCACGGATGACCGACGATGCCTATGAAGGCGAAATCCGGTTCGGCGTGCCGGCGGATATCGTCTATCCGAACATCCCCCAGGTTCTGCAGCGCTTCGACCGGGCCTATCCACGGGTCCGGGTCAACCTCTACTCCTCCTATACCCGCAAGCTGAAGGCGATGATCGATTCCGGCGATCTGGACCTTATCCTGACCACCGAGGACGAGTGTGACGTGGGCGGCGAGACCATCTCGACCCAGCGCCTGATTTGGGTTGGCGCGCCCGGCGGCACCGCCTTCCGCGCCCGGCCACTGCGCCTGGCCTTCGAGCGGGCCTGTCTCTTCCGCCCCTGGGTGCAGCGCGCGCTCGACGAAGCGGGAATCGCCTGGGAGATGGCGGTCGATACCGGCGCGACCCGCACGGTCGAGGCCTCGGTCTCGGCCGACCTGGCGGTGCACGCCATGCTCGAATGCGCGGTCAGCCCGCATCTGAAGCCGATCGCCCACGGCGACAGCCTGCCCGATCTGCCCTCGACCCGGATCAACATGTACCGCAGGTCGGCCGCCACCGGCCCGTTGATCGACGCGCTGGAGGAGATGGTCCGCAACGCCTTCGGCCGGATCGCCGCGGCGGCGGCAGCCTGAACCATCCTCCACCGGATCATTGAGGCCGTCCCCTAGGCAGGCCCAGCGCCAGCGCTAGACTGACAGCATGGCAAATACCGGGGCAAATACCGGGCAAGAACGGCGGTCCGCGCTCTCGGTGCCCGGGTTCCGGCGCTACTATTTCGGCTTTTGGATCGCGATCACCGGATTCTGGATCCTGAAGATCGCCATCGGCTGGTCCGCCTGGGACCTGTCACGGTCACCGTGGCTGACCGGATTGGTCGCCGCATTGGCGCTGCTGCCCACCATGGTTCTGTCGCCGATCTTCGGGGTCTATGCGGACCGGATCAGGCTGAAGATCGGGATGCCGGTGGTGATCGCGGGCCAGGTGGCGATCGGCCTCGCGCTGGCGCTTCTTGCGGCCGTCGACCAACTGACGATCCCGGCGCTGATCGCGTTCTCGACACTTTGGGGCATCTTCTCAGCGGCCTACCAGCCGATGCGTCTGTCGATGACAGCGCGCATGGTTTCGCGCGGCCAATTCACCAGCGCTTTGGGCCTGACCTCGGTCGCCTTCAACACGGCGCGCATTCTGGGCCCGGCGGTCGGCGGTGTAATCATCGCGGGCTGGGGCGTCGCCGCCGCCTTCCTGATCGGCGCGCTCGGCTATCTGCCGCTGCTGCTGTTGTTCCGGACCATCACGCTGCGAGAACGCAAGCGCCCAAGCGGAGCGCGGCCCAGTGTCTTGCAGGAATTGGGCGAAGGAGCCCGCTATGCCTTCGCCCTGCCGCTTGCGGTGCCGGTGCTGCTTATGACCGCGGTCAACGGCTTCGTCGGAAGGGGCTTTTTCGAGATCCTGCCTGTGATCGCCGGACGAGTCCTCGAGGCAGGCGCGACCGGCCTGGCGGCGCTGACCTCCGCCGGCGGCGGCGGGGCGATCGTGGCCGGTCTGACGATCTCGCGGCTTGTCCTCGACGAGGGGCGGCTGATGCGGGTGCTGCTTGGGATCCTGGTCCTGACCTCGGTGGTTGTCGGGGTCGCTGGGTATGTGCCCTCGATGGTGCCTGCCTGCGCGCTGGCGGCAATTGCCGGGTTCACGGCCTCCTTCGCCGGGATCACCACCCAGATCCTGATGCAGTTAGCGACCGATGACGACCATCGCGGCCGGGTGATGAGCTTCTGGACGGTCGTCAGCTTCGGCGCGCCCAGCCTGGGCGCATTGGCGATTGGAGCCTTGGGCGATGCGTTCGGCGTCGCCCCGGGCCTGGCGGCGACCGGGATCGCGGGGCTGGTCGCGGTCGCTTTGGTCACCACATTGCCGCGCGGGCGGCGGTTCGGAAAAACCTCTTGAGGGCCCCGGCTCGAACTCTGCTAGTCTGAGAATGTTTTGAGGGCATTTTCGACGGAGTGATAGCGATGAGCGACAATTCAAATGTTCAAACACTGAAGCGCTGCTATGATGAATGGCACGAAACCCGGGGCGGCAGCGTCGATGCCTGGCTCGACATCGTGGCCGACGATTTCAATCTGCGCTCCATGGCCGAGGGCCGTCCCGGCGCGGAGTTCACCGCGCCGCGCGAAACCAAAGAGCAACTCGCCGAATATCTGTCCGGCCTCACTGGTGGTTGGAACATGGAGTATTACCGGGTCGACCGCTACATCGAGGACGGCGACATGGTGGTCGCACTCGGCTCCACCGCCTGGACCAACAAAGCGACCGGCAAACGCGTCGATACATTGAAGGCGGATTTCTGGACCTTCAAGGACGGCAAGGCGACCTCATTCCTGGAATTCTACGACAGTTGCGCGCTGCTCGAGGCGAGCGCCTAGGCCCCGCCCTTGCGCGAGGCCAACAGGATGCTGGTCTCCGTAACCGTGATGCCCTCGACCTCGCGGATGCGGCGCAGGGTCTCGTCGAAGGCAGGCAGGCTGGGGACCTCCAGTTCGGCCACCACGTCCCAGCGGCCATTGGTCGAGAAGAGCGCGCGGACCTCCGGGAACCCGCGCAAGCGCCGGATCACCGCCTCGGCGGTGCGGCCCTCGACCTCGATCAGCGTGATCGCGCGCACGCCCTCGGCGCCCGGGTCGTTCAGAACCACGGTGAAGCCCTGGATCACACCGTCGGCGATCAGCCGGTCGAGCCGAGATTTGACCGTGGCGCGGCTGACGCCAAGGGCGGCGGCGAGGCTGGCGACCGGCGCGCGACCGTCTGTGCGAAGATGGGCGATCAGGTCGCGGTCAAGGGCGTCCATCTAACACTCTGGCATTTAATAATCGACATTTTGATCAATCCTATACGCATTATGCACAATTTTCCATCTTTATGATGGCATGACCTTCGCCCATCTTTGCGCGCATAAGATCATCGACCTGTGAACCGATAACCCCGTGAACTGAAAACCATGACACAGCAACGCGATATCGAACTGATCGGAATTCCGCTCGAGGCCGGCGCCGGCCGGCGCGGCTGCGTGATGGGCCCCGACGCCTATCGCACCGCGGGCTTGGCGGCGGCGCTGAGCGAGCTTGGCCATATCGTCACCGACAAGGGCAACATCGCCGCGGACAAGCTGCGCAAGGCGGACGTCAAGGGCAATGCCCGCAACGCCGCGACCGTCGCCGCCTGGACCCGATCGATCGATAAGGCGGGCGCTCAGGCCGGAGACTCGGTGCCGATCTTCATGGGGGGCGACCATTCGCTTTCGGCCGGCTCGATCAACGCCATGGCGCGCCGGGCCCAGGCGGCGGGGCGCCCGCTTCTCGCGCTCTGGCTCGATGCCCATGCGGATTTCAACACTCCGGCCACTTCTCCCTCGGGCAATATCCACGGCATGCCGGTTTCGGCACTGACCGGAGCGCCGGGGCTCGATTTTCTGTTCGACGGGCTCGAACGCGCGTTTCTGCCTACCGAGGCTTTCCACATGTTCGGCATCCGCTCGGTCGATGGCGAGGAACGCCGGGCCTTGCGCGCGAAGGGGCTCAATATAGTCGACATGCGCCAGATCGACGAGCACGGATCCGCGCGCCTGATGGCCGAGATCATCGATCGCGCGATCGAGGTGAACGCGATGATCCATGTGAGCCTGGACGTGGATTTCCTGGACCCGGAGATCGCGCCCGCGGTTGGCACCACCGTGCCCGGTGGCGCCACCTATCGCGAGGCCCATCTTGTCATGGAGATGCTGGCCGATTGCGGGCTGGTGAGCTCGCTCGACCTGGTGGAGCTGAACATGTTCATGGACCATGGCGGCAAGTCCGCGCGGCTGATGGTCGACCTGGTGGCGAGCCTCTTCGGCCGGAGTATCATCGATTGAGCGCCGCCCCCGGCCCGACAAAAATGGAGTCAGCAATGACCGACACCACGCAGGAGCTGATCCAGACCGAGCTCAGCCTCGGCGCGCATAACTACAAGCCGCTGGACGTGATGCTGACCCGCGGCGAGGGCGTCTATTTGTGGGATACGGACGGCAACCAGTATCTGGACTGCCTTTCCGCCTATTCCGCGGTCAATCAGGGGCATTGCCATCCGAAAATACTGAAGGCGATGGTCGAGCAGGCGGGCAAGCTGACGCTGACCAGCCGCGCCTTCCGCAACGATCAGCTTGCGCTTTTCTATGAGGAAATCGCCGCGCTCACCGGCAGCCACAAGGTGCTGCCGATGAACTCGGGCGCCGAGGCGGTGGAAAGCGCGATCAAGGCGGTCCGCAAATGGGGCTACGAGGTCAAGGGCGTGCCCGCGAACCAGGCCGAGGTGATCGTGGCGCGCAACAATTTCCACGGGCGCACCCTGATGATCGTCGGCTTCTCGACCGACCCGGTGGCGCGCGGCGGCTTCGGCCCATTCGCGCCCGGCTTCAAGGTGGTCGAGCATGGCGACATCGGCGCCTTCGAGGCCGCGGTCACGCCCAACACCGTTGGGTTTCTGATCGAGCCGATCCAGGGCGAGGCCGGGGTGATCATCCCGCCAGAGGGCTATTTCAAACGAGTCCGGGAGCTGTGCACCGAGCACAACATCACCCTGATCCTGGACGAGATTCAGACCGGACTTGGGCGCACCGGAAAGTTGCTGGCCGAGGAGCACGAGGGCATCGAGGCGGATGTCACGCTGGTCGGCAAGGCCCTCTCCGGCGGCTTCTACCCGGTTTCGGCGGTGCTTTCGAACACCGAGGTTCTGGGCGTGTTGCGCCCCGGCGAGCATGGCAGCACCTTCGGCGGCAACCCACTGGCCTGCGCGGTGGCGCGCGTGGCGTTGAAGGTGCTGGTCGAGGAGGGAATGGTCGAAAACGCCGCCGAACAGGGTGGCTATTTCATGGCGGGCCTCAGCGATATCCGCTCGAACGCCGTCAAGGAGATCCGCGGCCGTGGCCTGATGCTGGCGGTGGAATTGCACCCCGGGGCCGGCGGCGCCAGGCGCTACTGCCAGGCGCTGAAGGAGCGAGGGATTCTCTGCAAGGACACCCACGAACACTCGATCCGCATCGCGCCGCCCCTGGTGATCACGCGGACCCAGGTCGACTGGGCGCTGGAGCGGTTCGGGACGGTGCTTACCGAGATGGGGTGATGACTGCTTGACCCAATTCAGAGCCGGTGCAAGCCTCAGGCGATGATGCACGGATCGGAAAGCATCGAGCGGGCGGAATTGGAAGCGCTTCACGCCCTGGTGGACGAGGCTCTGGCTGACCGGTTGAAGCTCGCGATCCATCCCATTGGCGATGGGATCGCATCTGTCGCGGGCGCCCTCCCCGCCTCGACCATTGTGATCAACCGGGTGCTGGGCTGCGGTCTTGACCGGCCCTTCGACGCAACGTGGATTACCGAGGCTTCCGAGACCTTTCGCAGTGCGGGCGCAGCCCGGTTCTTCTTTCAGCTCCACCCGAATGCGCGCATTGACGGCATCGAGGACGCATTCGCCGCTGCGGGGTTCGAACGCGCCCGCGGCTGGCAAAAGTTCTCACGTGGCGCCGCTGATCCGATCGACGAACGGCGGACCGAGCTGATGACCCGGCGCATTGGGCCCGAACACGGTGCCGATTTCGCCCGCATTGTCTGCGCCGCATTTGATCTCGGCGACAACGCCATCCCCTGGATCGCGGGGGTTCCGGGCGCGCCGGGTTTCCACGCCTTTATGTCCTTCGACGGCAATACGCCGGCGGGCTGTGGCGCGATCTTCATTCGGGACAACGAAGCCTGGACCGATTTCGGCGCCACGGCGCCCGAGATGCGCGGGCGCGGAGCCCAAAGCGCCAATCTGGCGGCGCGCGTCCGCTTCGCCCTGGCAGAGGGCTGCACCGCGATCCATACGTGTACCGGCGAGGATGTGCCGGGCGACCCGCAGCACTCCTACAACAACATCAAGCGCTGCGGCTTCCGCGAGACCTATCTGCGGGAGAACTGGGCGCCGCCGAAACGGTGACGGGGCTCAACCCGGTTGTTCTATCCCGTCCGGCTGGCGCCCGATCCACCATTTGCGGCCGCGGGATGTCTCGACATATTCCGGCCAGCGATAGTGGATCGGCGGGGGTGTTGCCGGGTCGAGTTGCGGCGGCAGCCATTGCGTGCCGCTAACGCCGCCGCCGGTCCGGTCATCGAACTCGGCCTTGATCGCGGAAAGCGCCGCCGGATCGGTGAGAAGGTCGATGGCGGTCTGCGCGATAACCCGGCCGGCAATTGCCGTCATCGGGTCGATGGCGGGCGCGAAGCCGCCGAGCGCGTTCATCGCCCAGTCCGGGTATCGGTAGCCTGCCCCAGATTCCAATTTGGGCGGCGCCAGCATGGGGCGGCCGATGAAGAACCGCACGGTCGGCGCGTGCCAGGTGTATTCCACGTAATCGTCGTTGGTGAAGTGGTCGACATCCGCCTGCATCATCGCGCGCAGGCCACGCTCAGCCTCCTGCGGGTCGGTAAGGTCGGTCACTTCGGGCAAGAAGGGTTCGTCCATGGCCGCGAGCCCCAGCGAGGATTGGATCTCGCGCGCGAAGTCCTTGGCCGCCTCGGGCATCACCGGCCCGCCGATTTGGGCCATGTTCTCCCAGGTCAGGCGCGCGAAGGCGTGGTTCGGCAGGCCGGGCCGGGTGCGCGAGACCCAGCCCTCCTCGACCCGGCAATGGGTCACCTCGGCAGCGGCCTTCGCGTTCCGGTCGAGCACGCCGAAAATGCTCTCCAGCATCTGCGATTTCGGCGCCCGCGCCGCATAGGCGATCTGCGAGATGTGAGGCGCCAGGTTGTCTGCCGTCGCTTGGCCGCCGATCAGCACCGCCTCGTTCAAGGACCACGCTCCGGCATGCGCCCACATGGAATCCCGCGTGATCTTGCTGGTGGCATACATCTGCACCAGGGCATCGGTTGCGCCGGGCGCCCGGGCGGTGGTGTGGGCCAGAGGGATCGGCGCGTTCGGGTTCACGCCCCAACCCTCGGGCCGGTCGCAGAGGAACGTATAGACCTTCCCCCAATTGGCCCCGCAATGGACCGTCCAGGCCACCGTGTTCGACAAGGGCAGCATGTAAGCGGGGTGGAACGAGAAGGCCGCGTCCAGCCCGTCGTAATACCCCTTGGCCGCATGGAAGGGTTTCGAACCGCACACCTTCTCGGCGGGCTCGCCGAAGAAGACCAGGGTGCCGGTCAGCCCCTCCGCCTCCATCACGTGCTTCAGCGCCAGGAAACCGATCAGCGAGCCCACGCCGAGGGCCGAATGGGGGTCGGTGTGCCCAGCGGCGAAGCGCGAGAGACCAGCGCGCGGTTGCTGACGTGCCACCGGCGCCTGGCAGTTGCCCGGGATCGCATCGTATTCCGCATAGCCGCCCAGCACCGGCCCCTGCCCATTCGACCAGCGGGCACAAAACGCGGTCGGCATGCCGCCCGAGCCTTCCTCGACCTCGAAGCCTTCCGCGCGCAGCAGGTCCACATAGAAGGCCGCCGAGCGGTATTCGCGCCAGGCGGTCTCGGCATGGTCCCAGATGGTCGCGCACCAATCCGACCAGCGCGGCTGGTTCTCGGCGATCCAGGCATCGGCGCGGGATTTCGCGGCGTCTCGCGGCATCACGCTCAACCCGAACAGCTCGCGCCGCCCAGCACGCAGAATTTGGCGCAATGGGGGTGGTTCAACGAGACGGCACGCCGAGCCTCCGCCAGCGTCTCGCCCAGTTCGAAGCCGGAATCGTAGGCCAAGAGCGTGCACG
>Ga0224508_10000713_pt1 | contig 31867 bp, 39 predicted proteins | sample SF_Jan12_sed_USG_4_FD_170157 | JGI IMG/M metagenome (GOLD analysis project Ga0224508, IMG submission 170157) | Sediment microbial communities from San Francisco Bay, California, United States - SF_Jan12_sed_USGS_21 | ecosystem: Environmental > Aquatic > Marine > Sediment | place: USA...
CTCAAAAGAACCATCTCCACGGACATCAACTTGTGCAAAATGTACTGGATCTTCATCTTTGTATATTTGAATAATTACAGGATATCTTTCAACAAATTCTGATGCTTGCCCTCTTACGGCTCCCCACGGAAAGACATTATCTTCTGGAATATTCATTGGAATAACAGTTTTTTTGAGACTTATTTCATCATTTATTGGAGTAACAGTTGTCGCATTTTCTGCTATTGCCTCAGCAGGGTAAAGCAAGACCACAAGCGTAAGTAATACGGTTGTAATTAGACCTAAACCAAGTGTTTTCATACTAATTTTGTTTTTACGATATGCCTTAAAAAATTTATTACCAAATTGTACCTAAACGAGGTAAAAATCATGTAAGGATTGGCAAATAATATCAATTGAATAAAAATCCTTGAGATTAAATTTTCAGCTAGTATTGATTTTTTAATAGTTAGAATTTAGTTCTGTTGAATGTCAGACTATAAGCTCGGAGAGTGGGATTTATCAGAGATTTCAAAAAATCCCAAGAGTTTAGAATTTCAAAAGAAAATAAAGGAGATTCAAATTCTTTCCGAAAAATTTGAAAAGATTAAACCCAAACTTGTTCCTAAATTATCCTCAAAAAATTTTATGAAAATTCTTCATGATGTAGAAAAAATTTCTGAAAAAATGAGTCTAATCGGAGGGTATGCATCCTTATCATACTCTGCCAATACCCAATCAGATGAAGCTACATCGCTCATGACGATGATGTCAAAATTAGGTTCAGATATTTCAAATAAAATTTTATTTTTTGATTTATGGTGGAAAACCCAAATCGACGATAAAAATGCAAAACGATTGATAAAAGATTCGGGAGAACTTTCGGAATATCTCAAACACAAAAGATTAGTTGCAAAATATTCTCTTAGTGAACCTGAAGAAAAAATTATCAACACTCTTGACGTGACTGGAATTTCTGCATTGGTAAAATTGTATGATAAAATAACAAATGCCTACAAATACAAAATGAAAGTAGGAAACAAAACCAAAGATCTCACACGCGAGGAATTAACAAATTTTGTACGAAGCACTAATGCAAAAACAAGAGAGGAGGCTTACAAAACATTACTTACAAAATATCATGACAACAAAGGAGTCATAGGAGAAATTTATCAAAACATTGTGCTTAATTGGAAACATGAAGGGGTAGATATTCGAGGATACCAAAGCCCCATATCAATGAGAAATATTGGTAACGATGTTGATGATAAAACCATAGAATCCCTATTACAAGTATGCAGAAAAAATGCCCCTGTTTTTCAAAAATTCTTTATTCAAAAAGCAAAATTGTTAAAAATGAAAAAACTTAGACGATATGATCTATATGCACCGGCAGCCTCTAAAATTAAAGAAAAAAATTATTCCTACAACAAATCAGTAAAACTTGTTTTCGATTCATTAGGTAAATTCAGTCCAAAACTCGAAGGATTCGCAAGAAGAGTTTTTGATGAGAAGCATATCGACTCTTCTGTACGACCAGGGAAACGAGACGGTGCATTTTGTAGTACCCTAAGTCCGAAAATCACGCCATTTGTTTTAGTTAATTTTACTGGAAAATCAAGAGACGTATTCACTTTGGCCCATGAGTTAGGACATGCTGTCCATAGTCAAGCCGCACAAGATAGATCAATTCTTACCCAGGATGCCCCCCTGCCACTAGCTGAAACTGCATCTACTTTTTCAGAATTATTATTGTATGACAATATTTCAAATGAAATTACCGACAATGAAAAGAAGATTATCTTATCAGAAAAAATCGATGATTTGTATGCTACCATTATGAGGCAATCCTTTTTTACAATTTTTGAAAAAGACGCTCATACTCTAATTGGTCAAGGTACAACCATTGACGAAATCTCAAAAATATATTTAAAAAATCTCAACGAACAATTTGGAAATTCAATCACCGTAACTAATGATTTTGCAATTGAATGGAGTTGCATCCCACATTTTTACCACACACCATTTTATTGTTACGCATACTCTTTTGGAAATCTACTTGCATTATCATTATTCCAACGATACAAAAAAGAAGGAGTTGGTTTTGCACCAGATTATATCGACATACTTGCAGCTGGTGGTTCCAAAAAACCAGAGACCCTATTAGCTGAGCATGATCTTGATATCAGATCTCCAAAATTTTGGCAAGAGGGATTTGATTACATCAAAACCCAAGTAAAGGAATTAGAATCTCTAAACTAGTTAATTTAATGGGGCTGACAGCCCAACGCATGGGCTGCCAGCTTGTTCCCCGAACGGTTTGAATTCGATGTCATCATAAAAACAGAATTTAATTAATTTAAACCTTTGAAATCAGATCATTTCAGATCTTGTTTTTTTGGTTTTATTTTTCGAACTGTTCCTGCCAAAATCCCAATCGTGAGTCCAAGTTGATAAAGAAAATACAAAAAAACTTCAAATGTGCTGGGAGTTAGATCAGTAAACCTGCTTAATCCAGTAAATAGCAAGATTAGTAGGCTAAAAAAGAATACAAATGCTTTGGAAATACCATGGATATGAGTCATTTTTAGTAAAACCAAAGTCATGACTGTTACAGAAATTGCCAATACAGCCAAAAATCCCGTATTGATTCCAAATATTAGAAAAATTATAGATGCTACTTCACCGGAACTTGTAGCTTGAGAAAGGGATGAAAAATCAATTTTCTCAGGTGAGGCAAAACGTGGAACACTCAAAATAGCATTTGCAAAAAATAAGACAAACAAAGAGATCGAGACTTTTTTTACATTATTTTGTAATCTTGGAAATCTAACTAGAATAGCACGACCCAAAATTATTCCTTGTAGTAATCCAATTGCAAAAGCACTTAGAATTGCAATTATGGAAAATGTAGGATCATAGAATAGTTCTTCAAGAGGAGGAATTAAAGCCATGACTAATAAAAATAATGTAAAAAATATAATATTAGCTATAGGATATCAGATTATAGCAAAAATACCAAAAAATTTTTATCCAGATATAGATATTTTTAATTTTTTAATTATCCTCAAGAGTAAATTTAATAATTTCTTAACAAGAGAAGCTGTCTATGCGTAAAATAATTTATTTGTTTTTTATGATAGGATTTTTTGTCTTTACTACAAATTATGCATATTCGCAAGAAGCAAGTTTGGCAACATTTCAAGAAACTGCTCAAGTGTTAGTTGATAAAAATAGATCCCAAAACGTTACAGCATCAATTACTCTTCAGACTACGAGTACTCAGGAAATAAAGATCCCATCAGAACTTGAAACCAAGATCCGAGAAAACAGTAGGATAACATCCGTAATTATTACCAATCAACAAGGCTGTGTACTAGGGGTAATAGATGAGTCGTGTGTTTTGATTAATGTTAAAAGAGATCTTTCTGATAAAGGAATTATTGAAATCCAAGAATCCACCAAAGCTGTAGCAGATTTATTCATAGAGGAGATAAATCAAACATTCGATACAGATGCCCAATTTCATTCTACTTTTGTTCATAGTAATGACGAAATCAACAGAAATTTGGAAACTTCAGGAGCAGTGTCCGGAAGAAATACCGTATCAGCGGTGTACACAATGCCCATGGAAGACACCAACTCCATGTATGAGAAAATTTCAGCCATTTTAATTTCCAAAGTCATTAGAGATTCTGGTGGTTTTTACCAAATTGCCAAAGAATTATCTTCTGAAGAGAATGCAAAAGTAACATTCTCCATCATCCCTCAGAATAATAACTCATTACTTCAATTGAAATTATCTATAGATTATCCACAGGCCGCATCTAATCTAACCGATATAACACCTCTGAATTATTTAGGAACTAATGAATTGAAACGATCCGAATACTTTTCATCAGGTTTTTATCCTTTGAATTCGATATTTCAAATCGTTATTCTTTCGGATGAATCTATTTTCATATCAAATATTCAAGGAAATATAGTTCCCACAAAAATAATAGAAGGTGAAAAAATTCCCACCGAGTTTAACCAAAAAGGATGGGTTTTTGATCCTAAAGAAGGAAAAGAAATTCAAGGAAAATTTATTTTTGGAACAGAAAATTCTATTAATGAAAATGATTTATTTTTCTCATTAGAGAAAGAAGAAAAAGTAATTCCTCCAGAAACAACTCTTGATGAATCAATTATTATTTTGATCATAATTGTTATAGGCGGTATTGCCGCAGCAATTTTTTTCCTTAAAGGTTATAAAAAATAATTAAACCAATAAACCAGCTGCTGCAAATACAGTGGTCCATTTACCATCCTTGTCACCCTTGGCACTTTGGGTAATATTTTGAGTTTTGTAAATTTGTCCCGATATTGTCCATTGTTGCCGTTTTTCATCCCAGCTCTTATCAATATCAAACGGAATTCCAAGAGATGAGGCCAACATTTGGGCAGCAATGTCTTCAGCATAATCACCTGTTTGGATTTGGTTTTGTCCGAAAGATTCGTATTCAGAAAGATAGCCATATCGATTTGGATCTTTGGGTCTTGCAATACCAACAGATGCAGAACACAATCTATGAGGTTCGTTTGTTTGGTTTTTTGAATAAATGGTAAATAAAATCTGTCCAGGTTTTATCTGCTTCAATCCTTCATTTCTAGAAACTAGTTTTGCTTGTGGTGGGAATATACTTGATATCAACACGAGATTTGTCCCAGCAATACCAGCATCTCTTAGAGCATATTCAAAACTTGTAAGACGATCTTCATGAACTCCTTTACCCTTTGTAAGGAACAATTTTTTTGCAACTAAATCTAGCAATTCTTTTCTTGATGAAATAGCATTATTATTTATAGTTTGTAATAACCTCTAAAAATTTGATAAAAACAAAATTTTCATTTTAAAGAAAATAAACTAAATTTGTTTGGCAGGATTATTATCCTCAGAAGACTCTAACGAAATTTAATTCTATGTGGATCCTTATATGGGCGGTTATTTTTTTTTGCGTTTTCGTTTTCGGGGGTCTTCTTCGGTTGGTTGCTGAGTAAGAAAAACCCATCCAAAAAATCCTCCTAATGACAAATTAACCACTCCCATAAATGTAATCAATAAGGAAGCATACGAAGACATACTTGGAGCAATTGTTAGTCCTATTACGATTCCGAGAATTCCGGTGAAAAAGAACATCATCATAATTACCTTTAGTCGCAAAGGTTTGATGTATCTCATTTCCAAATTTTTCAACATTAGGCAACATTATAAATTGAATGTCGGTACAACAAAAAAATTTCAAGGATAAAAAATCAAATATTTTCCTAAAAATCGACCTCAGGTAACATTTTAAACCTTCAAATTTTTTATTTTATTTCGTGCCAATGTAGCTCAGTCTGGCTAGAGCATTCGACTTGTAATCGAAAGGTCGTGGGTTCAGATCCCATCATTGGCTTTATTGCCTTTATTTTTAATTTCTATTTTTTATTTTTCCAAAAACAACCAAATTGTGTTGAAAAAAATCATTCTTTAAACATTGGTCAGAATAAAAAGTGGCAATAGAAATAAGTATACATAACAAATTAGCCAAATTAGATGAGTTCTGAGAAAAACGGACCAACAAACGATAAGGTTGAAGAAAAATCTGAAATCAAGGATATTAAATCGTCTGAAGACGAATTTGAAGAAAAATCTGAAATCAAGGCATCCCAACAAGAATTACCAAATAAAAAATCAACACCATCAGGATTAATTGTTGCATTGATGGTGGTGGTAGGTGTTGCCGCATTTTTTGCAGGTACTTATTTTTCAAATTTAAATTCAGAAATGGTTACCAAGTCGGATTTAGAGAATGCAATTTTAAAATTAGAATCAAAAATTGAAAGCGTGCAGCAAGCACCATCACAACCACCATCCCAACCCTTACAACCAGTAAAGATTTCCTTAGATGATGATCCCATTAGAGGAGATCCAAATGCACCTATTACCATCGTAGAGTTTTCTGATTTTCAATGTCCATTTTGTGCCAGATTCCATACCCAAACACTCCCATCGATTCTTGAGGAATACATTGAACCAGGTAAAGTAAATTTTGTTTACAGAGACTTTCCCCTTCAAAGCATTCATCCTAATGCATTCCCAGCAGCTGTTGCAGCAGAATGTGCCAATGAACAAGGAAAATATTGGGAATACCATGACATGTTATTTGAAAAACAAAATGGTTGGAGTAGATTAGGCAGTGAGGAAGTAATTTCAACTTTTAGTCAATATGCAGTAGAAGTCGACTTGGAACAAGAACAATTTGATTCATGTCTAGAATCTGGCAAGTATCTAGAAGAAGTTCAAAAAGACTTGAGCGATGGACGGGCTTACGACATTACGGGTACTCCAGGGTTCTTTATTGGAAATGAAGAAATTGGTTTTGTAAAATTAAGTGGGGCTCAACCATTTGATTCATTCAAACAAGTCATCGATGCACAATTAGATAGGTAAAAAATAACAAGCGTTTATTAGACCTTTACAAGATTTTATGAATATCGGAATAATGACGAGTAGGCAATGAGCTTTTTCGTCATTGCTTAAGAGAAGAAAAATAATGACAAAATTTAACGAATTAGGAATTAAAGATGAAATCCAAAGGGCATTAGACGAGCTTGGTTTTGATGAAGCATTTCCCATACAAGAAGCATGTATCCCCGTTTTACTTTCTGACCGTGATGTAATTGGTCAAGCGCATACAGGATCTGGTAAAACTGCAGCGTTTGCAGTTGCAATGTTACAAAAAATTACTCCGAAGAAAGGCATTCAAGGAATGGTAATTGCTCCAACAAGAGAACTCGCAATGCAAATTTCAGGAGAGATAAAAAAATTCGCCAAGTATACTGGAATAAAGGCAGCTACAGTATATGGAGGTCAAGGGATGGGAATCCAGCTGGACGCCTTGGATAGAGGAGTAGAAATTGTCGTAGCTACCCCAGGAAGATTAATTGATCATCTCAAACGTGGATCAATAGAATTGTCAGATGTAGAATATGTTGTTTTAGATGAAGCAGATACAATGCTTGATATGGGATTCATCGACGATATCCAGTTTATTCTTGACTTGACTCCTGAAGAAAGAACAATGTCCCTGTTTTCTGCAACCATGCCAACTGAAATACTTAGATTGTCTGAAGAATACCTTAGAAATCCAAAGCAATTTCTTTTAGATGCAGATGACCTTAGTGGAGAAGGAATAGACCAGTCATTCCTAGTAATCAAGGACAAAGAAAAGTTTGATTATTTGTTAGATTTTATTAAAAAAGTAAAAGGCCAAGTTATCGTATTTTGCTCAACCAAGTACAGGACTAGAGATGTAGCAAAGTTCCTACATCAGGAAAAATTTAACGCAGTTGCAATTGAGGGGGACATGTCCCAGCATAGGCGAGAGCAATCAATGGCAAAATTCCGATCTGGCAAGGCAGATATTCTTGTTGCAACTGATGTAGCATCAAGGGGAATAGACGTTCCACGAGTAGAGCTGGTGGTTAATTACGATGTTCCAAATCAAGATATGGTATATTTCCACAGGATAGGAAGAACTGCAAGAGCAGGTGGTGTTGGAAGAGCAATTACATTTGTTTCATATTCATCTGTAGGGGATTGGAATTTGATTAAAAAACAAATTAAAGCAGATTTGAAAGATTTGAATAAAGAAATGGGTATAGAGATAAAAATTCCCGATCCTCTGAAAAGACAAATACCATCAAGAAGATACGGAGGATCCGGAGGCTCAAGCTATTCACGTGGTCCTCGCTATGGGGGGTATGGAAGATCGAATAGAGGAAGGAGTTCTGATGACAGAGGAAGGGACAAAAAAAGACATGACAGCCGTGGTGGTGGTGGTGGAAGAAATCAATACGGCGGCCGTAGTAGATGGTAATGTAAAACTTAAAGGCCTGTAAAGAATAATAATATCAAGATAAAGTAATGCATATAGGATTCATTTTATTAAATTGTGATCTTGGGGCAGAAGAATACATTGTAGATGAACTAAAACAAATGTCGAATGTAAATAATGCATATCTTACTTTTGGGGCATATGATGTAATAGCAGAGGTACACACTGAAAACCAAGATGAATTTGAAAAAGCAATATCAACAATAAGAAAACTTTCCCGAGTTGTTAGCACAATGACACTAAATGTCATCAATCCCGAATAATTGTTATAGGAGTCAATTTGTGTCTAATTCGAAATGGAAAAAATTGATTATGAAGGAACCGTTTGGGCAATTAATCACAACAATCCGGATCCTTTAGTTGAGCATTCCATTCATACATTAGAAAAATACGGAATAAAAAAAGAAGATATCAAGTTAACAGATGCTCCAGAAAATGTCAAAGTAGGGGCAATAGTAGTAGAGATCTGGCCATATCATCTTGATGTGGCTAGAGTAAGAACAATAAGAAATGATTCATTTATCAGCGGAACTTTATTGACTATAGAACTAAAGCTAGATGAGAACGGAAATTATACAGATTAGTTTTGAAAAAAAAACAAAATATCATTATTCTGATATCTGTGATAGCAATAATCGTAGGGATTGTGAGTTATAATTATTCTGCTGAACAAACAAGACAAAAAGGATTTATTTTCGGAAATGATTTGGAGCAAATTCAAACCGAAGTCAAAGATCTTCAAACCATATTTTATTCAAAACAAAAACAATGGGAGGAAGGATCAATAACCCAGGAGGAATTGTTCCAACACTATGAAAAACATGTCCATGAATTTGAAGAAATTATTTCAAAATATGATAAACTAGTTACTCCAGAATCTTTTCAGTCAGCAGTAAAATTGTTAAAGTTGTCCTCTCAAACACAGTTAGACAGCGATACACAGTACATAGAATGGATGAAAACTGGAGATGAATCCTTCAAGGTTAGATCAGACTCACAATATCAGCAAGCATTGGAGTATGAAATGACCGGATTAGTAGAATATTATTCAGCTAAAACAGGCATACAACCATAAATGGAAAAATATATTTTTTAAAATCAAAATAGTCTGAAAAGCCTAAAACTGACATGAAACTAAATATAAAATTTATTTAGTCACCTTATGAGGAAATTCACCGAATGCCCAAACTGTGTACAAGACCGAGTAATTGTGCCTTTAAGAAAATTAGGCATATCTAGAATTTGTCCTCAATGTCAATCTGTCTACTAAAATGATATTTTCAATGTAAACATATTTTGATAATAACTTTGGATTTAATTTTTTGAATTAGAGATTAAAAAGTATAGATCCATACCATAAACTTCTTTAAAGATAAAAAGTTTTAAAAAAATATGAAAAAATATTTTATCATGTTATTTACCTTGTCCTTTATAGTTCCTGTGGCCTTTGCCGAAGTGAGTATTATTAATGATCAAAATTATGTTGGAGATGATGGAACATTTCACATTGTTGGAGAAATTCAAAACAATTTAGATTTTCCGTTAAATCAAGTCAAGGTGTTTGTAACTCTTTACGACGAATACAATAATGTTATTGCTTCAAAAGATACCAGAACTTTGGTTAACACAATAAACCCAGAAATGAAGGGACCTTTTGATTTTATTTTTGTTGACATATCACCAGAGCAAGTTAATTCATACTCTTTGGATTTGGACTACTCAATAAGTGAACCAAAGGGGCAAGTAATCGGCGTAACCTCCTCAGAACTATCCAGAGATAATTTCAACAATATAATAATTTCTGGGACAGTAGAGAACAATGGAGAAATAACTGCAAATACTGTAGCAGTAATTGCCACTTTATATGATAAAAATGGACATGTTGCTGCAGTATCTAGGATCCACCCGGAACCAGATTATTTGGGATCGTATGAGGATACTTTCTTTGTTGTTTCTATTCCAGATAAGAACCAAATTTCAGACGTAACTGATTATACAGTAGTAGCAGAATCAGAAGAATATGCCGCTGTCCCTGAATTTCCCGTAGGATCACTAGTTCTACTGGCAGGCTCCGTTTCAGCTTATATCGGAATCACTAGATATTCTGGCAGATTTATAACAAATTTAATTTCTGCAACAAATCCAAAGTAGGAGCAATTTCTATTACAATCTCTTTTTTATCCAAAGGAATTAGTTTTGAAAATTTAATTGGAAATGTAATGGTTAGCATATCTTGATCTGTGTGAGATATCCTAACAAAGTGAATTTTGAGTTTTTGTTTGGAAAGAAATTCCTTCCATCTTTTCAATCTATCCAGAACAGAATTTACTTGAGTTTCTACTGTGTTAACGTCAGTTTCTAGATCAGTGTCAAACAATCCAAATTTTACCATAGGAACCATAATAAATCCACCAGTAATTTTATCATGATTTTCTAACATCTGGGAAATAATTTCTTCAGAGTTTTCCTTTGGATAAATATCTCCATAGTCAGGATCAAAATACCCGGCAATTAGTTTATTTGAATCATATATTCGGAAATATTCTTCATCTAAATCGAGTTTCCACAACAACAAAACCATAATTCATGAATAAATAACAATTTACCAAAGATAGTTAAATAAACAAAAATAGAACAAAAAACATGGCAATCTCAAAAGAGAATAGAGATTTCATAGATAGTTTAATTGATTATTACATAAGCGAATCTCAATCATACAGACAAATAGCTGAAAATTATCTCCCTGAAATTGAATCGGTAGTAGATACTGCTTTTGGAATTATTGTGGGATGTGTATATTCAGGATTTTTGCAAGCTTATCAAAATCAACAACAAACACCCGGGTTAGACGATATGAAAGAATTTAATCAAATAATACTAAAACGTGCCTCAAAAATCAAAAAATCATTAAAAGAACCTGTTAAACTCGATACAGAAACTGAAATCAATGTTGAATAAAAAAACCAACCCAATTCCCAATAAATCAAAAAAAGTCCAATTAAGCACGAATTTTTGAATTAAATCTCATTTTTAGGAGGTTTCTAAAAAATGAGTATGGATACAATTTAATTTGAATTTAGATTGACAGATTATGTGAAGCTTGATGGAAGTAAAATCATCTTTGGTTTGGGAGTGGGGGGATCAATAGCCATTGCGTTTGTCTCACTATACTTTGCCTTACGTTAAAGATAAATCACAAGGCTAAACAATCAATTTATTGTCAGATACAAATGAATTCAAAATTTCACAAATTGTAGATAATGGTCAAATGATACAATTGACTTTAATTGAAAATGTAACAACTGAACCCATATCCCAAAAGCAGATGATTATAGAAAATGTTGCTAAAAAATTAGATTCTGAAACCAAAGAACAGATAATGCCGTTACTTGAGGCAATTCTTCAAGCGCAACCCACGATTAAAGTAAAAAGTTATCAACAAACCCAAGTTACTATGGCCATGCCAAAAACCAGATACGACCATCTAGGCAGACCTCAAGTAGGAGAGGTGTTACAATTCAATTTGAAAAAAGTATAGAATATTTAATCATCTTAAGGATTTTTTTATATCATCGATACTTTGAAGTGGTAAGGAACAAGTAAAATCCCTGCAGATAAAAACATTAGTAGCTTTGGAATCAAAATTTTTCCCTTCAAAAAAAGGATAATTTACTAAAGCATCTAACTGATTTGATTCAGATACTGAAACTAAAATAGATTCTGGTAGAAATGATTTTCTCAAAAAATCAGCCATTTCTACGTTGGAATCATTTAGAATTGTAATCTCTAATGGTTTTTGTAAATACATGTAAATTGTATTTAGCAAAAATCCAAATCCAAATGGGTTTTCTGCAGCCATTTGTGCCTGAGATTCCATAATTTGGGTAGAAATTTCCAAGAATTTTTTTTCTTGAGTTAAATGAAACAATCTAAGCATTACAAAACACGAAACAGAATTTCCAGAAGGCAGTGACAAATCATAATTACTCTTTGGTCTAATGATAAGAGTCTCGTGATTATCAGAAGTCATAAAAAAACTATGATTTTCTTCATCCCAAAAATGATCAACTAGGTGATGACCTAATTGTATTGCGTGTTGGAGATATTTTGAATTTGGATAAATCTCAAATACATCAAGTAATGCATTTACAAAATAAGAATAGTCCTCAAGATAACCATTAATTTTTGCATTATTATTTTTGTAGGTCCTAAATAAATTACCGTCAACAAAAAGATTTTGTTCTAAAAATGAAATACCTTTTTTTGCAACATTTAGATAGTGTACATCTCCAGTAACACGATAACCTTTGGTAAATGCCGTAATCATCAAGGCATTCCAAGATGTTAAAATTTTATCATCTAAACCTGGTGAAATACGATTAGAACGGGTATCTAGCAGAGTTTGAGAACAAGAAGAAATAATTTCTTTAACTCGATCTTCGGATAGTCCAAAATTAAATGCTACAGTAGAGACATTAATGTTGTTGCATAAAATATTTTTTCCTTCCCAATTTCCTCCATCAGTTACATCAAAATAAAGACAAAATAACTCTGCATCATCTCCCAGAATTTTTTTAATTTCACTCTTACTCCAGACATAAAACTTTCCTTCCTCACCCTCAGAATCAGCATCATATGCAGAATAGAAACCTCCTTCAGGGGAAATCATTTCACGTGTTACAAAATCCAGTGTTTTTTTTAAAACCTCAAGATAGAAAGGATCCTTTGTTATCTGGTAAGCCTCTGCATAATTTACCGGAATTAGAGCATTATCATAAAGCATCTTCTCAAAATGAGGCACCAACCATTTTGCATCGGTGGAATATCTATGAAATCCTCCTCCAATTTGATCAAAAATTCCCCCTTTTGCCATTTTTTTTAAGGTTTTTAGAGCAAACTCATTGAATTTGGAAAGTCCCGATAATTTTGCATAGCGAAAAAGAAAAGATACATTGGCAGCATTTGGAAATTTTGGAGCAGAACCAAACCCACCATAAGAAAAATCACCCATTTGAAATAAATTCACTGCTGCCTCATCAAGCAAAGATCTTTCTAATTTGGTTGGAACTTTAATTGTCTCTGTTTTTTGTAATGCATCAAGAAAATTGTTTGCAGTTTTTTCAATATCGTTTGGTTTTTCTTTCCATGCTTGTGCTAGTTGTCTAAGGATACTTCCAAATCCAGGTCGTCCATAGGAATCCAAAACCGGAAAATAGGTCCCCACATAGAATGGTTTTTGATCAGGGGTAAGAAAAATGCTCAAAGGCCAACCTCCCTGTCCTGTAGCTATTTGGCAAACTTTTTGGTAAATGTCATCAATATCTGGCCGCTCTTCTCTATCTACCTTGATATTTACAAAATTTTCATTCATAAAATTGGCAACATCGTTGTTTTCAAATGACTCGTGTGCCATTACATGACACCAATGACATGCACTATAACCAATGCTAAGAAAAATTGGCTTGTTTTCATTTTTAGCTTTTATCAAGGCATCATTATTCCATGCATACCAATGAACAGGGTTGTCTGCGTGTTGGAGCAAGTATGGACTAGTTTCATTTAAAAGATTATTTCTTGTCACGATAAAACACATTCTTTTTACTATTTGTACCTAATTAATTTCCTAAATCTAAATTATAGAACGTCCTTCCTCTAATTCGTAAAGTCTAACATTAATTTTTCCTAATAGTTTTAATTTAGATTTATGAGCTTTTTTGCTATGGCTATAATCCTTTTTTTCAACCAACTCTTGCAATCTTTTCAATTGACTGACAGAAAGTTTGTTGAATTCATGTTTTGAGTTTGTAACTAACCTTAAGAGGGCTATTCGTTCACGATCCTCAGCATTTGCTTCCTCAGGCATAAATTTTATACCAATTTGACATATATTTTCTTAATGTATTGATTTTCAAAAATTCCGATTTGACACTATCTAACTTAAAAAAATTTCTGAAAATTAGAAACTTTTTGAATGAAAATTAATCAAATAATCCAGAAAGGATCATTTCATGATTTAGGGCGATTTTATGGTAAAGATATCCTAAATCTTCAGGCAATAATCCCGCCTCATGTTCACCTATCCAATAATTTGCAAATAGATTGATCACTATTCCTGTAAAAATACCCAAAATGTATTCTCTTGAATTTTGAACGTTAAATGAAGTAGGTAATTCACCTTTTTCGCCAAGATCTCTGAACATTTGTTTTTGATTTATCATGTTTACAATGATTGCGTTAATAGTTGATTCATCTTTTTCGGTCCAATTACCTTTTTCAGACAATTTTTTTTTAAAAGATTAACTACTTTATACATCTTCAAATTTTTAAAAATAAAAAAAGAATTTTGATTTAACAATGTTAAAATCCTCATGAAAAAATAGATATACATGAAGAAGATGAGAGCTATGGTCCTCTCAGAATGTGCGCCGATAGAAACTAATCCTTTAAAATTATCAGAAATTGACATACATCAAATTAAAAAAGAAAATGAAATTTTAATCAAGATAGAAGCTTGTGGGGTTTGTCATTCACAATTACATGGAATTGAAGGAGATTGGAAGGAACTTGGGATACCACCCACTCTCCCGACGGTTCCAGGTCATGAAGTTGTAGGATTAGTGGTCGAAATTGGAAAAAATGTTTCCAAGTTTAAAGTTGGAGATAGAGCAGGGATCACACCGCTTCTAGAAGCATGCAAAGTCTGTCAATATTGCAAAGAAGGAAAAGAGTATCTATGTGAATCATCAATAATTACAGGTGAATCCTTCAAAGGTGGATACACAGAATACATTACAGTTTCGGAAGACTTTGCAACTCTGGTTCCAGAGAATATGAAACCAGAATATGCAGCCCCTTTATTTTGTGCAGGGATTACGGCATTTAAGGCTGTAAAGGCAGCAGAGCCCCAATTACACAAAAAAATTGGTATTTTTGGCATTGGAGGAGTTGGACATATGGCCGTGCAATTTGCAAAAGTTGAAGGATGTAATGTAATTGCATTTTCTAGAAGTCAAAATCACCTTAGTGTTGCAAAAAGATTGGGGGCAGTTGATACCATGGCATTCTCAACAAATCCAGAAATTTTTCTAAAAGAAATAAAAGAAAAACACGGAATGCTAGATGCAGCAATTGTATTTGCCCCATCAGATATTGTAACTGATACTGCCATAAAATCGGTGAAAAAAGGAGGCATAATTGTAATTGCAACAATAGGTAAAAATCCAGATTTTATTGCATTTGAAGAAAAAACCATTAAAGGAACTCTCATAGGATCCACTAGAGATATGGAACAAGTGATAAAAATATGCAATGAAAAAAAATTAGAAGTAATTTCTGAAACATTTCCCCTAGAAAGGGCAAATGAAGTTCTTAAAAAATTAAAAGATTCACAGATTGAGGCAAGGGCAGTTTTAATTCCATAATTTAATCTTCTGGCTTAAATAATGGGATAAGAAAGACGTACCATGAATTGCCATCTTTGCCATCATACAGATGAGGCACATGTTTCTTCAGAAGAAAATAAATCGCTGATGAAAGTTGGAAAATGTAATATTCCCACATGTAGTTGTCAACAGTACGTAGATCCTATTCAAAAAATAGATGAAGAATTGCTGTGACCATAGTTCATATAACAAATTTGTTTGGATTAACTTATGAAAAAACATCTTCCCTCAGAGGAAATGAAAAAAGATCTAGATGACTTGCTTTCTAAACTCAATGCAATGGAGATTGTAGCAAAGGATGAATTTCAAACAAATTCTGTTAAAGTTTTACGGGTATTAGTTGAAGGTCAAATTCATTCCATTAATGAATTTGAACATTTGAAAAAGGCAATTGATTTACTAACTTTACAGCTATTTGAGGTACAAAATAAAACAAGATCATGAATTTAATCGTGTGTCACTTAGACCACATCCAGTACATTTTAGAACTGTAGTTTTTTCAAGAATCTTTGTTTTTTCCATTTTCGATCCGCAACAAGGACAGGAAACTTTTTCTTCGAATTCCAGGTTATCGTTTAAAGATTTGGAAGGAGACAAATCAGATTTAGAACGAATAATATAATCGGGCGGTGGTTTTATTGTGGCCTTGGCATTACAAGGAGGTCTAAATCTAAGAAGAATTTTTTCTACAATTCCCTTTCTTTTTGATTGATTTGATTGGAACATTGGCAATATAGCAAGATAAAGAGAATTTTCAGACCTAGCTTTTTGAACCCAGCAATTAAAATCTAAATTTTTCACAAAAAAATTTTTTTCGACTGTTTTTTCACAATCCCCGACATAGAGAATGTTAAAAGAGTCTTGAGTTCTCGATAAAATCAAATAAACAACTTTTTCCATAGGAGGTCCCCATTCATCCAATTTTATAGGTCCCAGAAATTCATATTGAAGGATTTGAATACTCACATATTATAATGCAATTTACTAATTTTTCTTTTTTTCGTTGAATGGAACTTTATTTGATCCACAAATTCTTGAAAAGAATAAATTCAAGGGCAATGGATTTTGGATGAATGAAAGAACCTCACAATCATGCCCAGGTAGGATATGCTATGATTGCAGTTGCCGGTGGCCTGGCAGCAATAGGATTAATCGCATTGGGAATTGGTGGAGACGTGTTATATGCAGATAATATTCAAAGAGAAAATACAGCTCATTTTAATGAATGCAAAGAAAATGACTTTAAAACAGAAGGTTGTGAGAAATATCACAGTAGAATAAATTCTGAGATTTCTGGAATTTATGTAGATTTAGAAGAATAAAGTCTAATAGCCATTTGCATAATCTTCCCACGTGTTAAGATTTTTTGTTAGTCTATTCATCGCAAAAAAGGCACCGCCCACAATACCTGCTTGGTAAAAGGTAAATAGAAACACACCTGAGGAGGTGGGATCAGAATCAGTAAAGCTTAACGCAAGCATTGAGAAGAAAACAAATGTTCCAACAAAGGTTACCAATCTATTAAAAAATCCAGTATTCATTCCAACAATTTTTTTCGTTGCTGCTGCCATCAAAGTTATACTCGTAATAATAAGGAAAGTTGCACCACCATTGGCAGTTATGAATTCATTTAACCAAGATAAAAGACCACCTTCCAAAATATTGTTTTGTGGCATTATACTTCCTCCATTTATGGCAAAATTTACGGAACTGAACAAACCTCCAATTACAAAAAAGAATAAAAATATTTTTACAGTTGACCTCTTCCAAGGACTACGTGTTTCAGAAGGTTTTACTGCACGCTCTGTAATTCTCAATCCGTAAAGAAATCCAACTGCCATGGCAGGAACAAACATCAAATTAATCAGAATAGGAGTTTCTTTGTTGATGGCATTAATTTGAGGAAAAAATATTAAAAATAAAAGCACAGCAAGAGATGCCGATGATGAAAACAATATTAAATTCAAATACTTGTGACTTGATGATTCGGATATATCATATTCCGAGTTGAACATTTTTTGAAATCTTTAGAAAACCATTAAAGAGTAAACCAAAAAATCATTTGGTCAATTTATCAATTCTGTTTACTCTTTTTAGTAACAAACTCCTAGAAAATTAATGAGAAAGTGGAAACCCGTAATGATCACAGGCTCAGTAATTTTCATTCTGGGTATTATTTTCCATTTTCAAGGGAAATCAGTGATAGGGCCAGAATCATCTTTTATGTACTCAAATCCTGAATGGGTTTCTTATGGAATTCAAATTGCAGTTGTAGGAATAATTATTTCAGGAATAGGTATTACATTAAAATTTATCAGGAAAATTTAATCAAGAATTAGAAGAGCAATCCTAAAAACCTGAATTAAGAGGATCTTCTGGTTTCATTATTTCTCGCAAAAGGATCGTAGCAAAGGATCCTCTAGAAAGTGTAAATTCCACATTATTATTCTCACTTGAATAATTAGTGCAGGAAATATTAGCTTGTCTGAAACCTCCTTCATTGCTAACCTCTTGCATTTCCTTAATGAAGAAATCTTTTGGGGAAATTTCTTCTGATTCTAAAATTTTAGAAATTTGATAATCAAAACGAGTTTTTTTGTAGTAAGAATAACCGATAAAGGGTATCGCAAGATGCTGATCTGCACCTACAAGATATTTTCCAATAATACCCTTAAAATCAAAACCAATATCTCCTTCTTGAGATTCCCAAAGGTTTTCACCATCCAAAAAAGCAGAGCTTAGGGTAAGATTAAACAGAAAGGACTGATAGGCTTGAATGTAAAATCTGCGAAGAGACAAAGGGACTTGTCTGATGGATTTTTGTGCATCCTTACTAGAAATCATTTCCCTTAAAACTAGTCTCTCAATATCCATTTGTGGTGGGATTTGATCAAAATATTTTTCATAGTTTGTTTTGTCAGTTAATTTTTCTCGAATTTCATTATTTTCTTTTGAATCATCAGGTGACCGGTACGATAAAATCAATTCAACTGCTTTTTCAAAATTTCGTTGTAAAATTGCTTTTCCTATCAAATGAGTAACCGGTCTTTTGGAACCAAATCTTTGATAACCATAAAAATTTAAAATTCTATTTTGTTCTTTGAATTTTGAAAGATTTTTGTTACAATCAACAATCTTTATTTTAAAATGATTTCCAATCATGTCTTTTTTTGAGAGAGGTTTTTTTACATATCCGATTTTTTTGAGTGAAAATTTCAAAGATGTATAATTGTCAATTGATTTTCCTTTACTATTTGAGCACACAAATTGTTCAGTAACGGCAGAGGCATCCTTCAAACCCAGTGCCTTTAGTCGTAATCCTTTTTTCCGGAAAATTTCTGATAGGGCATGATTAGTATCAATTTTTTTCTTTTTTAATTTGAAAACGGCATAGTCACCTTCTTCGACAATTGATTTTAGAGATTTATCAGAAATTACCTCATGAACTTCAAAATCTTCTGGGTTATTCTTGATTGCTCCCCCTATACCTTCAAATTTGGTAGAATAAACAGAAATACCTATTTTAGAATCTATTTCTGGGATCACGATTCTATTATTATGGTAACAAATTTGCTAACTGAGACCTCGTCTGTTTGAGCTCCAACTAGTACTTTGTATGTTCCAGGGACTGCATCATCTGATGCTAAGATTAGTGCGGAAATTGGTCTTGGTGCGTCAAAATCTAATTGAAATGTTTGGGGCACAGTAGAATCAATGGCGACATTCAAAAATTCCTGAGTGTCAGTAAATATCAAAGACACCTCTGACAAGTCCTGTGAAGATTTGGGAGAAACTACAAAATTCACATCCTTTGCTTGACCGGCCTGAAGTGAAATGAGGTTTGAATCTAATTCAATATCAAACGGAAGTCCAATTGAGGTGTCAACCACGCCAATATTGTTTTCAACCCACTCAGTAAACCAAATTTTGTCACCATGTATAGTAAAATCAAAGATTTGAGCCAGACCACAATTTTCCATTTCATCACAATCCCCCCAATTAGGATTCATCGATGGAACAAAATATTCTACTAAAGACTCTGATTTTGGATCCATGACAGCTAATCTATTGGCAGTTTGTTCATTGAAAACCAATTGTCCTAAATCGTTAGTATCAATCCAATATGGTCTAGAGATAGGAGTTTTAATTATTCCACTAGAATTTCCATATGTTACCAAAGCAGGATCAGGGGTTGTATATTGAATAAATTCTTCATTTTGAGGATCAAAACTAAAGAAGTTTGAACTTGAAGTGTCCACAAGCCAAATTTTCCCATCCTCAGTAGCTACTGCTCCATTAGGAGTTAGTAAATTTTCTGGTAGCGGTAAAACTTCAATATAATCAAGTAGTGGTAAAAATTCTTCGCCAGTGTCTGCAATCGATACACGATATTCTTCTTGATCAAATTTTACCAAAACCCCACTTTGTTGAAATAACCAATTAGTATACCAAATATTATTTTCCGGATCAATTGCAAAGTCACCTGTAACTGAATCATCAACTGGAGATGGAAGACTAAGATAGCTCAAATCTTCTCCAGTTTGAGTAGGATCTAAGAAGGTAATTTTATTTCCAGTAAAATCATTAACGATGATTTGAGAGCCATCAACTTTTAATTTTTGAGGAAGGGAATCACCTTCAGAGGGATATGGTAGTCTCTGATACTTTTCGTCTTGTGTGGAAAATTTCCAAACAGAATCATAAGTTTCATCAGTGTACCAAATAGAACCATCTGGGGAATAATCCATCCCCCACATCATAGAGCGACCATTTGGTGGCCAACTAGGATTTTCGTATTCTGTAAAGGATTCAGTAGAAGGGTCAAATTTTGCCAAATTCCCAGTATTGGTTTGAGCAAACCAAACATTTCCTTCATAATCAGTTACAATTGCTAAGGGATTGGTGCAATCTGTTGGAATTGTATATTCGGTTACATAGGTAGTTGTTTTAGCATCGCCAGACCCACAAAATTGAGCTCGTTGAGCATCAGGAAAATTATCGGCAGGAGTGCCAGTTATTGTGGTCTCCAAATCCGGATCAAATGGTTCCATCAAACTTGGTAATGAAATTACTACTGTAGATGTTAGTAAAATTGTTCCAAAAAACACGGCTACAAGTAATCCTTTTTTATTCACATGGAAAAATCTACCAAGCCTTGTTATATCTCATTCTCAAATTCCTCGAGAAATTAAAGTAATTTCAAAGCACCAGTTATTTTATCAATTAAATTTTCAGGAGCAGGGCCAATTGAAATACAGGTGGTGGTACCAGGAGCAAGCTGTGTATGTCCCGCATCAGATACCTCAGACCAAGGAAGATCTAAATCAATTGCATGTCGTTTAATGTCTTGGAGTTCTTTTATTCCGGAAACTTTGACCACTACTTTTTCTTGTCCAGACCACCATTCATTGAACCATTCTGGATGAGATTTTCTTACATGTTCTGCACCTAAAACGCAAGCATGGCCCACTTGGGCGGCAATTTTACCTTTTCCCATATCAAGATCAGTCCGAACAACAATCACTTGTTTAATCGCATCCATACAAATATGAAAAACAGGCATAATGAAAAACTTTTAAATTAAATAATTGACAAAGCAACAAAATATGTGTACTATGATGTTGTAGTGGCTGGAGGAAGCGTGTCTGGTCTTCTATGTGCACGAGAGATTGCAAGGAATGACAATAAAGTTTTAGTTATTGAAGAAGATTACGAGATAGGCACACCAGAGCATTGTGGAGGACTTGTTAGTACTGCAGGATTGGAGAAATTAGGAATTATCCCTTTTGGAAAAACTTTTGATCATCTAATTGAGTCTGCAGAAATTTATGCACCAAACGGGAATAGTTTCTTCATTAATTCCAAAAAACAAAAAGTAGCAGAGATTAGCAGGAGAGAACTCGATAAGCAAATTGCCCACCAAGCACAGAAAAATGGAGCTGTAATCAAGGTAAGAACTAGTTTTCAAGAATTAACTGATGGTGGGATAAGAACAAACGAAGGAGAAATTAAATGTAAAATTTTTGTAGATGCAAGAGGAGTATCATCTCTTGTTCAAAAAGATCGAACAGGAATTTTGCAATCGGCGCAATATGAAATTTATGCGAATTGGATAAAAAAAGGAAGAGTTGAAATATTTTTTGATCAAGATAAATATCCTGGATTTTTTGCATGGATAATTCCCTCAGGTCAAGGAAAAGGAAAAGTAGGAGTTGCTGGAAAGGGAATAAAAGTTTCAGAAACTCTAGAAGAATTCTTAGAAAAAAAAGGAGATTATTCTACGATTAGAAAAATTTTTGCACCAATTTGGATTAAAGGCCCAATAAAGAAATTTGTGGAAAATAAAACTGTAATAATCGGAGATGCTGCAGGACAATCCAAACCCACTACATCAGGAGGGATCTACACAAGTGGTATGGGTGGAGTGCTTGCAGGAAGAGCCATTTCAAAATTTTTAAAATCAAATAAAGAATCAGATTTGAATGAATATCATAAACAATGGAAAGAACAGTTTGGAGAAGAATTTGAAAAACAAAAAATGATAAGAAGGATTTTAGAAAGAATTGATAACAGTACAATCAACAAACTAATCGATTCAATAACCCCTGCGATAACAAAAGAAATTTCAGAAAAAGAAGATTTTGATTTTCATACAGGGTCAATTTTAAAATTACTTGGAATAAAAGGATCAGTAAAAACTGCTCAAATAATTATCGAAGGAGAACTCAAAAAACTTTTGAGATAAAATATTTACCAAATTCTAAGGAAGGTATAAATGATGTTTGCAGAAAATTGTGGTATGTCATCTACCATATCATTACCAAACTGTAGCTGTTGTCATAGACACATAATGCCTAATGATAAATGTGTAAAATTCAATTGTCCAAATTGCGGTACTGATTTAATTTGGAGATGTGAGAGTTGCAGAGAAGCGGCTAGAAATTATACATGTAGCCAATGCAATTTTCAGGGACCATAGAAAATGGCAGAATTACTTTTAATTACAAAAATCCTTCCAACTGGACCAGAAGTAGATCTAGACAAATTAGCAGAATCCATCAAAGCATCTCTAAAAGAGGGACAATTGATGAAGAGACATGCCAAAGAACCACTAGCTTTTGGATTATATTTCATCAAAGCAGAGTTTATTGTAAAAGATTCTGAAGGACAGATGGATGCTCTTGAAGAGTCAGTAAAATCTGTTGACGGTGTCAGTGAATTTGAAGTACTCAACATGAGTAGAATGTCAGTTGACATGAAATAGGTGAGATTTTGGTACGCAAAGAAGAACCTTTGCAAATGCGAATTGGAGAAGCCAAGCAAAGAGACGTAGGAAAGAAACGTGCAAGAATTGGTCCTGACGCTATGGATTATCTCAAAGTTACTCCAGGAGATATAATTGATGTCATGGGATCAAGATCTAGCTGTGCAGTTGTATGGCCAGTTGATGAAGATGAAAAATTTCCAGACATCATCAGAATAGATGGACAAACCAGAAAAAATATTGGAGCATCCTTGAATGAAATTGTAAAAGTAAAAAAGGTTAGCACAAAAATGGCAAAGTCTGTTTCACTTACTCCACTAAATGACACTGTAACAGTTGATAAAGAATTTACAGATTTTGTAAAAAATAGATTGAAGGGATTACCCATTTCACATGGTGATGAAATTTCTGTAATGATATTGGGAAATTCTATGGACTTTAAGATTACAAAGACAACTCCAAAACATATTGTAAAGATTGACCGCACCACAAATCTAACAATATCAACGGAGCCTTCCGTTGATAGAAAATTAAGGGTGACCTATGAAGAAGTAGGTGGACTTGGGCACGAGATAAAGGCAATGAGAGAAATTGTTGAATTACCATTAAAGCATCCAGAATTATTTACAAGATTAGGAGTTGAACCACATAGTGGAATTCTACTTTATGGTCCACCTGGTTGCGGAAAAACATTGATTGCAAAAGTCCTTGCAAGCGAATCAGATGCAAATATGTTTTTGATTAATGGGCCAGAAATTATGAACAAGTATTATGGTGAAACCGAGGCGAAATTAAGAGACATGTTCAAAGAAGCTAAGGATAATTCTCCAAGTATTATTTTCATCGATGAAATAGATGCAATTGCTCCAAAAAGAGAAGAAGCCTATGGAGATGTTGAAAAAAGAGTAGTTGCACAATTACTAGCGCTTATGGATGGTCTTAACGATAGAGGAAATGTTATTGTTCTTGGAGCAACAAATCGGCCAGATAGTATTGACCCTGCCCTAAGACGACCAGGAAGATTTGATAGAGAATTTGAGATTTCAGTTCCCAACGAAGATGGAAGACTAGAGGTTCTTTTTATTCACACACGAGGAATGCCAATTTCGGATGACATCGATCTCAAAGATCTTGCATCTGAACTTCATGGATATACCGGAGCTGACATTAAATCACTTTGCAGAGAAGCTGCAATGAAATCAATTAGACGTTACTTGCCTGAAATTGATCTTGAAAGTGAAAAAATACCATCAGAGGTATTACAATCAATGCAGATCAAATTAATCGATTTCTATGATGCAATGCATGAAGTAGTTCCAACTGCCATGAGAGAATTTTATGTGGAAAGATCAAAGGTATGGTGGCAAGATGTTGGTGGACTTGAAGATATCAAAGAGGCATTAACTGACAACTTAATTTCTGCGATGAAAGAACCAACAAAATTTACAAAGATGGGAATCAAACCTCCAAAAGGAGCTTTAATTTATGGACCCCCGGGTTGCGGAAAGACAATGATTGCAAGAGCACTAGCCACTGAAAGTGGAGCAAACATGATTTTAGTTAAAGGACCAGAATTATTATCCAAATGGGTTGGTGAATCTGAAAAAGGAATAAGAGAGATATTCAGAAAAGCAAAAGCTTCATCACCATGTGTTGTGATTTTTGATGAGCTAGATTCACTTGTTCGCTCAAAATCTGGAGAAGGAGGAGTTAGTGAAACCGTTCTCAGTCAACTGCTAACTGAAATCGAAGAAGGCATTTCGTCCCGGGTAGTAGTAGTTGGAATTACCAATAGGCCAGATGTACTAGATAATTCATTACTTCGAACAGGAAGACTAGATCTTGTGCTATATGTTGCACCACCAGACGAAAAAGGAAGGTTAGAAATTATTAAGATTTTGACTGCAAAAATGCCACTTGGCAAGGATGTAGACCTTCAAGAAATTGCAGTTTCCTCACAGAATTACTCAGGTGCAGACTTGGCTGCTCTTTGCAGAGAGGCAGCAATTCAGGCAATGAGAAATAATTCTAACAAAATTACAAGTAGAGACTTTGCCAATAGTTTGAAACAAGTAAGACCATCCATTACAAAAGAGGTAGACCAATGGTACAACACTGTAAGAGAAAGTATATCTAATGTAGTACCAAAATCAAAGGATAGATCATTTTACGGTTAATCATGGCAATACCAATTAGAAATACAGTATTTGAAAAAATAAAGGAGGCAGGGTCCCTTACGGATTCTGAACTATTCAAATCCTTAGCCAAAGATGGATTTATCATGACTGAAGACAAATTCAACAAATTGCTTCTTGACCTAGAAATCATGGGTTTGATCAACGTAGCATGGTTTACAAAAGATACACGACGAATAGAGGTTGTACTAGTACAAGAAGAGATAGATGAAGTGGAAGAACAAAATAAAGAGGTAATGGAAAAGGATTATGAAGCGAGTTTTCCAGGTTTTGAAAAATAATTATATTCTAAAATAAAGGAATATGAAATGCAGCATCTAATGCAACTGCAACAAAAATTATTGTAAGGTACGGAGCAGTTACTTTGTAGGCTTTCCATGCAAATTCTGAAGTTGGATTCTTTGTAAGTTTATAATGATACGCCAACATCAAGCCGCCTGAAATTATTGCAATTATTGTGTAAATTAGACCCATTCCAAAAATCGAAATCATCAAGGAGTAAGGAAGTAAAATCAGAGTGTTGGCTAAAATAAATTTTGATGTTTTTTGCATTCCTATTATTACAGGAAGCATTGGAACTTCAGCTTGTGCATATTCATCTTTAATTTTCATCGCAAGACACCAAAAGTGAGAGGGAGTCCAAACAAAAACCAAAAAGCCTATTAGAAATCCTAACAGGTCCATAGACCCAGTTGCAGCTGACCACCCTGCCCAAGCTGCTGCACTGCCGGCAATACCTCCAATTACAATATTGGAGGAATTAAGTCGTTTAAGCCAAACCGTGTAAATAATCACATAAGAAAAAATACCCAACGCAATAAAAAATGCAGAAATTGCATTTAATGCAAAGTAACCATAAATTACAGAAATGCAGCTTACCACAAGACCATAAATTAAAACTTGAGTTGCAGGTATTCTTCCAGATGGGATAGGTCTTTGACTGGTGCGTTTCATTTTTGGATCGATATCTCTATCATAGTAGTGGTTTAGTGCACTTGATCCAGCCGATGCAAGTGCACCCGCTACAATAATATGTAAAAGTCCAAGATTATCTAATTCCGGACCCACCAATTTGCTTGCAGCATACATTGAAGTTACTGCTGTAATTACCAAAAGTACAATAATACGTGGTTTAGATACCTCCACTATTTCCTTTAATGCCAATCTCACTCTCCCATCTTCCAAAGCCATTTAATTTATTCGACTTTGAGGATCCATTGGATTTCAAAAGGAATAAGTATATCACTCCTACCAGCTAGCATGAATGAGTAACTGGGACCTCATGATGCCAGGTATGGGATTAACGGCTATAGGTTTGGCCGGAGTAGCAATTTCTTACATGGGCTTGGCACATACTTTCATTGATGGAATGCATGCTTTAACAGGCCTTACCATGTTTATCGGATTGATTTTCTTAGCAGCAGGAATTTTAGATGGAGGCGTATCCACTAGCAACAGAGCAAAAGCTACAGTTTTAGTAATTGCTTCAATAGCACTGGGATTTGGAATGTTTGCCTTTACAATGAATACAATTGAATCTACAAACATCGTAGCTGGAATTATGTTGGCAATTGCATTTCCAGCAATAGTAATTGCATATCTTGCGGCAAAAATGCCAGAACGTGTAAAACCAGTTGGAGCAATTGTTACGCTAGCTGCCATTACAGGAATTGTCACATGGGTAGCATTTGGATTTGTTAGTCCTGATACTTACATTCTTGCCGAAGAGGTAATTGAAGTAGAAGAACAGGAGGTTGAGCCTACTGGTCCAATTTTTCCAATTTCAATATTAGTAAACTCGGCAGTACAAGGTAATCCAGATTATGATCCAGATGTAGCGTACGTTCCAAAGGGATATGTCGTGGAATGGACCAACGAAGATTCCTTCGCACATACTGTTACAAGTTCCATAGATGTTGGAGAGACATTTGATTCTGGTTTAATGAACGAAGGAGAAATATTCCAACTTGATACCAGTGAATTAGAGATTGGAGAATATGAATACTATTGCATTGTACATCCTTGGATGGTTTCTAAATTGTTCATAGAAGAACCAAAAGAACCAGTTACTGTGATTATTCCTGACGGTGCAGGGATTCAACAAGAAGGTCAAATCTATTATGAACCTGAAGAACTACAAATTTCCCAGGGAACAGCAGTGGTGTGGAAAAATGAAGACAGTGCTATGCACACTGTAACTTCAGGAAATTCACAAGAAGGTCCAGATGGATTATTTGATTCTGCATTATTTGGAACAGGAGAATCATACGAGTTTATCTTTACCACTCAAGGAAAAGAAGACTATTACTGTATTGTACATCCATGGATGACGGGTTCGGTTGCCGTAGAATAGGCTTGCCAATAATTATCTTAACAGAAAAGCAAAAACAGATTCTATCAAACTATGCAGATAGAGAAAAACCAAACGAATCATGTGGAATTTTACTTGGGTCTGTAGACAATGAAAAAATTAAGGTGGAAAAGATATTTCTTACAAAAAACATTGAGCAATCACCCGTAAATTTCACAATTTCAGCTGAGCAAAGACTTGAAGCGGACAAGATGGAAAAGAAATTACAATTAAAAATAATAGGTATTTTTCATTCTCATCCTGACTCCATGGCATATCCATCAAACACGGATAAAAAATTCATGGAGTTAAACCATGAAGTGTGGCTAATCTTTTCTGGGATTTCAAAAGAATTCAAAGCATATGTCCTTGAAAGGGAAATTTTAGAAATTCCAATAGAAATAGAAGAATCAGGACTTTAATCGAAACGTAGCCTGTTTTCCCTCTGCAGAATCTAAGATCGATTTGTCAGGATCAATTATCTTTCCTATCACATTTACTGGAGAAGCTGGAGTGATTTCATCTTTTTTACCAACTGGCGTAGGTCCAAAAAATAAACAGATTGCTTTTCCGGTTGGCCAATAAGCAACATCGTTTAAAGCAACTGGAGATTTTGCATTTTCCTCTGATACATCAATTGGAGAAGATGATGTATAGATTTCTTCCCCCCATACGTGTAGTTGTTCTGTAAAAGGGAGTTTTTCTAACAAAGATTTTACCGTTTTTGGGGAATGGTTTTCATTTAGTTCTAAAATAATACTAGATTGATTGGAAATATCTATTTGCACAAAATGTTTCATAGTTTCTGATATATTTTTAATTAGAAAACCATTACTCTATCACTTCGATTAAATCTTTTAATTTTCTTCTTGATTTTGGCGGTTTTTTCTTATCCGGATAACCAATACAAAGAATTGAGGATGGCCTTAATTCTGTTCCCAAAATCGTTTGTACTTTTTTTTCATCAAGCATTCCAATCCATATAGAGCTAAGTCCCAATCCTGCAGCCGCTATTTGTGCATAAGAGGCTGCCAGAGTAGAATCTTGAAGAGAAAATTTGTCTAATATTTCTTGAGGAAATTTTAACTTAACGCGAGATGGGTCCATGCAGAAAACTAACAGGACAGGTGAATTAACATAAGGCTGCTTGTTCGCAGCCTCTACGAGGGCTTCTTTAGCAATTTTGTTTTTAATGTAAAATATCTTTAAACCTTGAAAGTTACCTGCAGTTGGAGCAGTATCTGCTGCTGCCAAAATTTTATCAATTTTCCAATCTTCTACTTTGTCTTTAGAAAACTTTCTTGTAGAACGTCTAGTAGAGAATATTCGAAAAACATCTGCCTCAGAAATTTTTTTATCTTTTTTTTCAGATTTTGAAGATAAAATTGCTTGCAAAAGAGATGGTTTTTGTGGAGTTTTCTTTGGCGAAAATTTTACTTGATCTTTGTCCTCTTTTCTTATCCAAACTGAGGGATAAAATTCCTTGGAACTAATGTGGACATACTTAGGCTCATGAGGAACTTTGGCAAACTCTAAAACTTTTTTTTGTAAATCAAAGGTGTCAACTTCAAGATGTCGATGGTTTTGCAGAGTGAATTGAGTAACATCTGAATTCACCATTATTGAGCTTGTTAAATCTTCTAGGGTTATCGTTCCCGAAACATCTTTTTTTAAAATTTCTACAAGTTCATCTAGTTCGTTTTTGTTTAGAATTACGGCATCTGAATCATCCTCATCATCTCCCTCCCAAATTAGACGACACCCATACTTTGAAGTATAAGATGGAACAACTTTTGAGAATTTCATCAATTTGTTCATATTCTCATCAGATAAAAAATTAGTTAATGAGATCTATTGTCAATTATTCTCAAGTGGATCATGCGGTAGAATTTATGAAAAAACCTAGTCACATTTAATAGCAATTTACCTAAAATATTTCTAATTGACAATCTTTTTTTCACTTATTCTAATAATAATTTTTACAGTTTCCATTAGCTCTAATTATTTTTTGCCAACCGCAATAGGAGAACCAAAATTATTTGATGACAATCTGATTCTTGAGGAATATACTAAATTATCTGATTGGGGTTTTATTACAATGTCTTTTGTGGATGATGATATTTTAATTTTAGAAAAAGATGGTGTCGTTAGATTAATTCAAGATGGAGTTCTACAAACGGAACCAGTCCTTGAAGTTTCTGTTGATCCCAATCGTGAAGCAGGTTTGTTGGGAATAACTAACGTGGGTTCTACTGTTTATCTTTATTTCACTGCGGGGGATAAATTTGGAAAACAATTAGGAAATAAAATATACAAGTATAATTGGAATGGAGAGAAATTAGAAAATCCGGTTTTACTCAAAGAACTTCCATCCAACACCTACCATAATGGTGGGGCAATGGTGACAGGCTTGAATAACCAGGTGTATGCGGTCATTGGAGATACAGGAAAGTACGGCCCCCTTCAAAATAAGCCATTAGAAGATCTTTACCCTTCGGATACCACAGATTTCATGGATACCAGTGTAGTTTTACGCGTAGATCCCGACGGACCATACCATGCAATAGGAATTCGAAATAGCTTTGGTCTTGCGATAGATCCTTTTACTGGAAATTTATGGAATACAGAAAATGGTGATGATGATTTTGATGAAATTAATTTGATTCATGATAAATTTAACGGCGGATGGGAGAGAATCATGGGTCCTGCTTCCGAATCTGAACTAGAAAGTCTTCCAGATTATGAAGATTATTTGTATAGTAATCCAGAATTTAGCTGGATGAAAACTGTTGCTCCTGCAGGATTAAATTTTGGAAAATTTAAAGAAACAAGCAATTATGATAATTCGCTTTTTGTAGGGGATTGTAATAATGGGAATCTTTACAAATTTGAATTAAATAAAAATCGAGATGGTTTTGAATTTTCTAGTCCTGATTTGCAAGATAATGTAGTAGACAAAAATGATTCAATGGATGAAATAATTATTGGGACCGGTTTTGGATGTATTTCAGATATTGAAAGAGGTCCGGATGGGTTTTTGTATCTTATTCCCCACTACGAGAGATCCGTTTACAGAATCTTACCCTTAGAAGCTTCAGGGTTTGAAGAAAAAACTAACACATCAGAATCAACTAACGGTGGCGGTTGTCTAATTGCTACTGCAGCTTATGGTTCTGAATTGGCGCCACAAATACAACAATTACGAGAACTTCGGGATAACAAACTGCTCCAAACAGATTCAGGAATATTGTTTGTGAATTCATTTAATGAATTTTATTATTCATTCAGTCCAATAATTGCGGATTATCAACGTGAAAATCCAATATTCAAAGAAGTAATCAAGATTACCATAACGCCATTAATTTCATCTCTTTCAGTTCTAAATCATGTTGACATAGTTTCAGAAGAACAAGTTGTAGGATATGGAATTAGTTTAATCCTTCTAAATTTTGGAATGTATTTTTTGGGGCCAGCAATTGTGATTGTTGAAATTAGGAAGAAACGATCGACTTGTAAATCATAAATTGTTCTAGGCTCGGTGATCTTTGAATTAAATATCCCTTTTTTCAATTAAAATTATGGAAATTCACGTATACGATACCTATGTCAAGGCTGCAGATGGTCATACCATGCACTTTGATGTAATTACTGGAGAAAAGGACCATGATAAAGCCATCACATACGGTAAAGAATGGCTAAAATCAATTGGTGAAGAAAATGCAAATATGACTGCTAACGAATGTCAATTTTGCCACTCCCAAGGAGCTCCAGAGCCTGTTGAACAGGCAATTAAGGACCAAGGTTATTTCATTCAAAAGATGGAAGGCTGTCCTTAAACATTCTTTTTCCTTTTTCGATAATAATTTGAACAATGCTTAGATTTTTTTAGTTCATTTTTTTACAAATTGCTATGAGTGAACATAGATATTCAAAATGCACAGTAGAAGGGGATAAGAAAACAAAATGGATTTGTGGATGTTTCCAAACCGCAGATGACTATTTCAAATTCTGTGATAAACATAATAATACTTTGAAAAAAGCAATTCAAGCACAAATAGATGAATTAGATATGACTCTATTTGTTGAAGAATAATTAGATTGCAAGTATTGCAACAAATGCAGAAACAAAGACAATTGCAATTGTGTTTAGCAATTTGATTACGGTATTTAGCGCAGGTCCTGCAGTATCTTTGTATGGATCACCAATAATATCCCCTACCACAGCTACTTTGTGCACTTCAGAACCTTTTTCTCCTTTCATCTCAACTAATTTCTTTGCATTATCCCAAGCACCACCTGTATTTGCCAAGTGATATGCCAACAAGATTCCAGTCACAACTGAACCCATTAATAATCCAGCCACTGCAGTTGGTCCCAACAGTATTCCAAGAATTATTGGAGCAGTAATTGCAACGATTGCAGGTTTCCAAAGTTCTTTAATTGAAGCAACAGTAGCAATATCTACACATTTAGCATAATCGGGTTTTGATTTTCCTGTAAGAATTTCAGGATCAGCTTTGAATTGACGTCTAACTTCATCGACCATTTTTCCTGCCGCTCTTGAAACACCATTAATTAGTTGGCCTGTGATAATAAATGGAATCAAACCACCAATTAATAAACCGACTATTATGGCAGGATTTGTTAAACTGTAATCTAGTACTAAAATACCTTCAAAAACATGAGCTGCTTCAAATTGAAATGCCTGAATCATA
>Ga0224508_10000714_pt1 | contig 31857 bp, 33 predicted proteins | sample SF_Jan12_sed_USG_4_FD_170157 | JGI IMG/M metagenome (GOLD analysis project Ga0224508, IMG submission 170157) | Sediment microbial communities from San Francisco Bay, California, United States - SF_Jan12_sed_USGS_21 | ecosystem: Environmental > Aquatic > Marine > Sediment | place: USA...
ATGGTGACGGCGAGGCCGATGCCGATGCCGACAGCGAAGACGACGGTTAGCGAAGGTGGCTGACGACGCCCTGGACAAACTGCGCGATAAAATCGATGCCATCGATGAACGTCTGCTCGAGTTGTTCAATCAACGTGCAAGCTGCGCGGTCGAGGTCGCCGAGGTTAAGCGCGAGCTCAGCGACGGGGCTGACGAAAGTATCGATTTTTTCCGCCCCGATCGTGAAGCCCAGGTCATCCAGCGGCTTAAATCGCTCAACCAGGGGCCACTCAGTAGCGATGAGGTGGGGCGTCTGATTCGTGAAGTAATGTCTGCCTGCCTGGCGCTGGAGCAGCCGCTTAAAATTGCATATCTTGGCCCCGAGGGCACGTTTACCCAGAGCGCCGCCCTTAAACACTTCGGGCATTCCGTTTCGACAATACCGATGAGCAGTATCCCGGATGTATTCAGCTCGGTGGAGTCGGGACACGCCGACTACGGGCTGGTGCCGGTGGAAAATTCTACCGAGGGCGTCATCAGCCATACCCTCGACATGTTCATCGATTCCGGGCTCAAGGTTTGCGGCGAGGTCGAAATTCGCGTTCACCACCACCTGGCCTCGAAGTCGCAGGATGTAACGACTATCAAGCACATCTATTCCCACCAGCAATCCTTCGCGCAATGCCGGCGCTGGCTCGATCAGAATATGCCGGGTATCGAGCGCATCCCGGTCAGCAGCAATGCCGAGGCCGCGCGCCTGGCCAGTATCGAAAGCGATGCGGCAGCAATTTGCGGATTGCCGGCGGTGGAAATTTTCGAGTTGAAAATCTGTTTCGAAAATATCGAGGACCTGTCCGATAACACCACGCGTTTCGTAATTATCGGCCAGCAGGATGTCGGTCCCAGCGGCAACGACAAAACTTCTCTGCTGATTTCCACGCGCAACATACCGGGCGCGTTGCTGGGTTTGTTGCAGCCGCTGGCGGATCACGGCATCAGCATGAACAAGATCGAATCACGCCCGTCGCAGGGCGGTAAATGGGCCTATGTCTTCTTCGTCGATATCGATGGGCATCAACAGGACGACGATGTCGTCAAGGCGTTAAATGAGCTGAAACACCAGGCCGCGTTGTTTAAAATACTGGGTTCTTATCCTAAAGCCTCACTCTGAAACTTATGTCTGTCATTGATTCCGCGCTGGTGCAAATCAAGCAATTGCACCCTTATTCTCCCGGTAAACCGATCGAAGAGCTCGAGCGCGAGCTCGGTATCAGCAATGCCATCAAACTCGCCTCCAACGAAAATCCGCTGGGATGCTCGCCGAAAGCGAGATCGGTGCTCGAACAGGCCAGCGAACACATCGAGCTTTATCCCGATGCCAACGCCTATTACCTGAAGCAGCGCCTGAGCGAGAAACTCGGTGTCGATGAAAACCAGATCACCATCGGTAACGGTTCCAATGACGTGCTCGACCTGATTGCACGCAGCTTTCTCGACGCCAGCGCGGAAGCAGTAATGTCGCAGTACGCTTTTATGGTTTACGGCATGGTGACCCAGGCCTGCGGCGCGAACGCAAAAATCGCGCCTGCATTCGCGCGCGACAGCGGATCTCCCTATGGTCACGACCTCGAGGCCATGGCCGGATTGATCAGCGATAAAACCCGTGTCATCTTTATTGCCAACCCGAACAATCCAACCGGAACCTGGTTGCCGGCCGATGTGCTTGAGGCATTCGTCGAAAATGTGCCCGGTCATATCGCGGTCGTCGTCGACGAAGCCTATTTCGAGTATGTCAATCTCGATCAATACCCGGATACGATGCAGTGGCTCGACCGATTCCCCAACCTGATCGTGACCCGCACCTTCTCGAAGATTTTCGGACTAGCCGGCTTGCGCGTGGGCTACTCGGTATCGAGCCCGGAGCTTTGCGACCTGTTCAATCGCGTGCGGCAACCGTTCAATGGCAATAGCCTGGGGCTGGCCGCGGCCCGTGCCGCGCTCGATGACGATGCTTTTGTCGAGCAAAGTCGCCTGAGCAATGCCAGCGGACTGCAATCGATGCAGCAATGGTTCGACGGCCGTGGTATCGAATACATCCCCTCCGCGGGAAATTTTCTCACCGTGTGTTTCGGCAAAAGCAGTATGCAGGTTTACCAGCAACTGTTAGAACGCGGTATTATCGTCAGGCCGGTGGGCAATTACGGCATGGCGGATTTTCTGCGGATCAGCGTTGGAACCGAGCCCCAGTTGCAGCAACTCTACCAGGTGCTGGGAGAGCTTCTTTGATCGACAGGCTTGCCATCATCGGTGTGGGATTGATCGGCAGTTCGCTATCGCTGGCGTTGAAGCAGGCGGCATCGGTCGGGCATGTCGTCGGTCATGGCCGCAACCTGCACAACCTCGAGAAAGGCGTCGAACTCGGTGTTATCGACAGCTATGAAATAAGCATCGCCGATTGCGTGTCCGAGGCCGATGTCATCGTCATCGCGGTTCCGCTGGGAGCGATGCAGCAAGTATTCAGCGAACTGAAATCAAATATCACGAGCGACGCCGTTATCACCGATGTCGGCAGCTCCAAGGGCTCGGTGGTTGCCGCCGCAAAGGCCGGACTGGGGGAAATGTTTCCCCGCTTTGTGCCAGGTCACCCGATTGCCGGCAATGAAAAAAGCGGAGTCGAGGCCGGTTTTGCCAGCCTTTACCAGAGTCGTCGCGTGATATTGACCCCGTTGAAGGAAACGGCCAAAGACGCGATCGATGTTGTCGTTCAAATGTGGCATAACTGCGGCGCCATCATCGAATACCTCAGCGTCGATCATCACGACAAGGTGCTTGCCGCAACCTCGCATTTGCCGCACATGCTGGCCTACGCACTGGTGCACCAGTTATCGCATCTCAACGATCACGACGAAATATTTCGTTACGCCGCCGGCGGCTTCCGTGATTTCACCCGCATCGCTTCCAGCGACCCGGTCATGTGGCGCGACGTCTGTCTGTCAAACGGCGCGGCACTGGGTGAATTGATCGCGCAATACCAGCAGGAACTCGATCAGATTGCCGCGGCGATTCGCGTACAGGATGCCGATGAATTACTCAAACTCTTCAGCCGCGCAAAGTCGGAGCGCGATTCGCTGGTCGGGAACTGTTAGTGACGTCGTTTATTTGCAAACCTGGTGGTAGCGTCAGCGGCGAGATTCGGGTTCCCGGTGACAAATCGATTTCGCATCGCTCGGTGATGCTGGCGTCCATTGCCGAGGGTGTCAGCCATATCTCCGGTTTTTTACAGGGCGAGGACAGCCTCAACACGATCGCGGCCTTTCGGCAAATGGGCGTTAAGATCGAACGCAAACTGGATCGGGTCACGGTTAACGGCGTCGGCCTGCATGGATTGCAACAACCGGTAGAGGATCTGGATATGGGCAATTCCGGCACCGCTATGCGGCTGTTGCTGGGTTTGCTCGCCGGTCAGAATTTCGATTCCTGCCTGATTGGAGACAGTTCCCTGTCGACGCGCCCGATGCAGCGCGTCATTGCGCCATTGCAATCGATGGGTGCCGTGATCGAAAGTGAAACCGGTGGGCGCGCTCCGCTGCGAATCCGGGGCGGACAGGCCCTTGCGGCCATCGACTACGATATGCCGGTAGCATCGGCGCAGGTGAAATCCTGCCTGTTGCTGGCGGGACTTTATGCCAGCGGTGAAACCGTGGTGCGCGAACCCGCGCCCACGCGCGATCACAGCGAACGCATGCTGCGTGGCTTTGGCTGCGAGGTAAAAGCGGAAAACGGCGAGATCCGGCTGCGCGGAAAGCAGGTACTGGAATCTTGCGACATCGACGTTCCGGCCGATATTTCCTCGGCGGCGTTTTTCATGGTCGCCGCCTCGATTGCCGAGGCCGGCGAAATCACCCTGCAACATGTCGGCATCAATCCGACGCGCACCGGTGTTATCGATATCCTGAAACTGATGGGCGCCGATATCGAGATACTCAATCGCCGCGAGATCGGCGGTGAGCCGGTGGCCGATATCCGGCTACGCAGCGCAGCCCTCAAGGGCATCGATATTCCACAGCAGCTGGTGCCGCTGGCGATTGACGAGTTTCCGGTATTGTTCGTGGCTGCGGCCTGTGCCGAAGGCAGTACCCGTTTGAGCGGCGCCGAGGAACTTCGAGTCAAGGAGAGCGATCGTATCCAGGTGATGGCCGACGGCCTTAACAGTCTCGGCATCGAAGTCGAGGTCAAGGCCGACGGCATTGTAATTCAGGGCGGCAAGATCGGCGCCGCGACGGTCGATTCGCGCGGCGATCATCGAATCGCAATGGCCTTCAGTGTCGCCTCGCTCGCGGCCAGCGGTGAAATCCGGATTCTGGACTGCGCCAACGTCAACACCTCTTTCCCGGGGTTTGCAGAACTGGCTCGACAAACCGGGCTCAGGATAAGTATCGATGAAGAATAAAGCACCTTTCGTGGTTGCGATTGATGGCCCCGGCGGGTCTGGCAAGGGTTCGCTTGCGCTTCATGTTGCGCGTGAGCTGGGTTTTCACCTGCTGGACAGTGGCGCGATCTATCGCCTGCTGGCGTTGAAAGCGCTGCAGCAGGGCGTTGATCTCGACGATGAACAACGGGTCGCCGAATTGATCGCTGATTTCGATATTCGTTTCGAAGCGGGTGACGAGCTTTCCATTCCTTACCTCGACGATGTCGACGTTTCGGCTGAATTACGCCAGGAGGCGACCGGTGATGCGGCCTCCAAAGTGGCGCGTCATGCACGCGTGCGCGAGTCCCTGCTGGGGCTGCAGCGCGGTTTTTTGAAGCCTCCCGGGCTGGTGGCGGACGGGCGCGATATGGGCACCGTGGTGTTCCCGAAGGCCCGATTTAAGTTTTTTTTGTACGCAAGTGTCGAAATTCGTGCGCAAAGGCGATATAAGCAGTTGATAAATATGGGTTTATCGGCTAATATCGCCCAGCTTCAAGCGGACATAGCCGAACGTGATGAGCGCGATCAGAGTCGCAGTGCATCACCGCTTAAGCCCGCCGAAGACGCACTGGTTGTAGATTCGAGCCTACTAGACCTGGCGCAGGTGACGAAACTCGTACTGAGCCATATCAGAGAAGGCTAGTCGTTATAACCCGAACCAAGGCCCCTGCAGATGCACTATCTCCAGGGTTTTTTTAACTAAAGCTGGCGGTTAATTTTATCCAGATTAACTGTCATGAAATTCTTTTAGGATCTTTCCATGACTGAAAACTTTGCAGAAATGTTTGAGCAAAGCATTACCCAAATGAATATGCGCGTCGGTGAAATCATCACTGGCGAAGTTGTCGATATCAACCGCGATGTTGTCATCGTCAATGCCGGACTCAAGTCCGAGGGTGTTATCCCGGTAGAACAATTTTATGATGAAAACGGTGAACTCGACGTCAACGTCGGCGATACGGTCGAGGTTGCGCTGGATTCATTCGAAGATGGCTACGGCGAATCTCGCCTGTCGCGCGAAAAAGCCAAGCGCGCGCGCGCCTGGACCCGTCTCGAGCAGGCCCAGCAGGCCGACGAAATCGTCACCGGCCGTTTCACCGGCAAGGTCAAGGGTGGTTTCACCGTCGATATCGGTGAAATTCGCGCCTTCCTGCCCGGCTCGCTGGTCGACGTGCGTCCGGTACGAGACACCGCCTACCTCGAAGAAAAAGAACTCGAATTCAAAATCATCAAGCTCGACCAGAAGCGCAACAACGTTGTCGTTTCACGCCGTGCCGTGGTTGAAAAAGAGTTCAGCGAAGAGCGCGAGAAGCTGCTTGAAACCCTGAAAGAGGGTGAGCGCGTTCGCGGTATCGTCAAGAATCTTACCGATTACGGTGCATTCCTCGACCTCGGCGGCATCGACGGCCTGTTGCACATTACAGACATGGCCTGGAAACGCGTCAAGCACCCCTCCGAAGTGGTTGAAATCGGCCAGGAAATCGATGTTGTCGTGCTCAAGTTCGACCGCGAAAAGAATCGCGTCTCGCTGGGGCTCAAGCAGATGGGCGACGATCCCTGGGAAAACATCATGCGCCGTTACCCCGAAGGCCAGCGCCTGTTTGGTCACGTCAGCAACATCACCGATTACGGTTGTTTTGTCGAGATCGAGGATGGTGTCGAAGGTCTTGTCCACGTCTCCGAAATGGACTGGACCAACAAGAACGTCAATCCCAACAAGGTTGTCACCCTTGGCGATGAAGTCGAAGTCGTTATCCTCGAGATCGACGAAGAGCGCCGCCGGATTTCGCTTGGCATGAAGCAGTGCAAGGCGAATCCCTGGGAAGAGTTTGGCACCACCAACAACAAGGGCGATATCATTTCCGGCAAGATCAAGTCGATTACCGACTTCGGTATCTTCATCGGCCTGGAAGGCAATATCGACGGACTCATTCATCTCACCGACCTGTCATGGAACAAGCCTGGCGAGGAAGCGGTACGCGAGTATCAAAAGGGACAGGAACTTGAGGCCATGGTATTGTCGATCGATCCCGAGCGCGAGCGTATCTCGCTGGGTATCAAGCAGATCGAAAAAGATCCGTTCGCGAGCTTTATCGCCGACAAGCCCAAGGGTAGTATAGTGTCTGGCACGGTGGTTTCGGTTGACGCCAAGGCGGCGGTAGTCGATCTGGGCGATGGCATCGAAGGCCTGTTACGGGCTTCCGAGATGGCCAAGGACCGCGTCGAAGACGCGCGTTCATTCCTCAACGAGGGCGATCAAATCGAAGCCAAGATAACCGGAATGGACCGCAAGGGGCGCAGCATTTACCTGTCGATCAAAGCCAAGGATAGCGATGAGGAACAGGAAGCGCTGAAAGATTACGCAGCAAGCAGTGATTCCAGAGGGACTACCACGAGCTTTGGTGATCTGCTGAAGGAAAAAATGGATTCCTGATCCACAATCGGGTGGCGGGGATAACCCGTCACCCGAACAGATTATTGGATAAGTGATGAAAGACGCAGAATTTGTACCATCGATGACCAAATCGGACCTGATCGATAATTTATCGAGAAATCAGGGTCACCTGGCATACAAGGATGTCGAACTGGCTGTCAAAAGCCTGATCGAAATGATGAGTAGTGCGTTATCCAATGGTGAACGCATCGAAATCAGAGGCTTCGGCAGTTTTAGCCTGCACTACCGCCCACCGAGGACAGGACGTAACCCCAAGTCGGGAGACAAGGTGGATTTGCCCGGAAAGTACGTACCGCATTTCAAACCCGGCAAGGAGTTGCGCGATCGCGCCAACAACCAGAAATAGCCCCGTTACCCCCGCCAGACAAGACTTGACAAGTTAATCATGGATATCTGGCTATTCCTGCTGGTTCTGGCCGCTATCATCATAGGCTGGTTACTGGGACGCTGGCAGCCTTTCAAAAAGAAATTCAGTCAACAACAGCCCGATCAATTCTCCGAACGCTATGCCAGGGGATTGAATTACCTGCTGGCCGACGACTCCGACAACGCGATCAAGATTTTCACCGACCTGATCGAAGTCAACAAGGACACGATCGAGATTCATATCGCCCTGGGCAACCTGTTTCGCTCCAAGGGCGAGGTGGATCGAGCTATCAAGGTACATCAGAATCTGCTGGCACGGCCGAACCTGACCCGCAAGCAACGCCATATGGCGATTGCCGAACTGGCGAGCGATTATCTCAAGGCCGGTTTGCTCGATCGGGCGGAAAAACTGTATCGCGAAATGATCGAACTCGGCGCCGATGCCAACCATGCCTGGCGTCGACTGCTCGATTTGTACATTACTGAAAAATCCTGGGACGAAGCGGTTGATTGCGCGCATGAGCTTTACAGCCAGGGCGAACCCGAAGCGGCGGTCACCTATAGCCAGTGCCTGTGCGAAATCGCAAACGAGGCGATTCAAAGCGGCAACAACCGACTGGCGCGAAAAAGCCTGGATCGCGCGCTCGAGATCGATCCCGGCTGCGTGCGAGCCGCCTTGCTGTTGATCCAGCTGTACATGAACAGTGACAATCACTCGGCGGCGAAAAAGATTTTTCTGCGGCTGGTGCGCGAGAGTCCAGATTACATGGGTCTTTATATCGAACCGGCGCGGAGTATATACCTCAACCGTGAAGCCCGCGTATACCAGGACTTTCTGCAGAACCAGTACCGCCAGCATCCGTCGACGCGACTGGCCATCGCGCTGCTGGAACATTACGCGCGCAACGATGAAATCGAAAAGGCGCGACAGTTCCTGTCCGATATTCTGCAAAAATCGCCTTCCTTCGAAGCTTTTGAATTTGCCCTGCGTTTCCTCAAATCCAATCCCGACCAGCTGGGCGAAACCTGGGAAACCCTGTCGACCTTTTTAAAATCGATTCAGGATAAAAAAACCGAGTACGTCTGTTCACGTTGTGGATACGAGAGTCATGCCATACAATGGCTTTGCCCCAGCTGCCGCAACTGGGCTTCGATGAAGCCTGTGAGACTATGAACGACCCTAAAATCATTGTTGCGCTCGATTTTTCAGATCACCAACAGGCCCTCGATTTTTCCCGTAAAACCTCACCTGAACAGTGCCGACTGAAGGTCGGCAAAGAACTGTTTACCAGCGCCGGTCCCGCACTGGTCGAAAAGCTGATCGACCGCGGTTTCGATGTTTTCCTCGACCTGAAGTATCACGACATTCCCAACACCGTTAACAAGGCCGCCAGCGCGGCGGCGAAGCTGGGGGTCTGGATGCTGAATGTACACGCCATGGGCGGCGCGGCGATGATGCAGGCCGCGCGCGAGGGCATCGAGGTTGTCGCAAGGCGGCCTTACCTGATAGCGGTTACCGTGCTGACCAGCATGTCGCAGGACGATTTGACAGCGCTCGGTGTCGAAACGCCTTTGCCGCGCCTGGTCGAGCGACTGGCGCGGCAGGCGCTCGACTGCGGACTCGACGGGGTTGTCTGTTCGGCGCAGGAAGCGCGCGGACTGCGCGCCAGCCTGGGCCAGTCCGCTTTACTGGTAACGCCTGGAATCCGGCCAGAATGGGCGGCGGCAGACGACCAGCAGCGCATAGTAACTCCCGCGCAGGCGCTGGCCGATGGCGCCAGTTACCTGGTGGTCGGGCGACCGATTACCCGTCACCGGGACCCGGCCGAAGCCCTCGGGATGATCGCGCAATCAATTTCATAGTCAACTTCAGGCTGCGCGGATGACAGCCATTTGACGAATCGTTACACTAGTGCAAATTTTGATAATTCCAAGGGTTATTAATGGACCCCAACTTCCTAGATTTTGAACAACCGATTGCCGAACTGCAGGCCAAGATATCGGAGCTGCGTTATGTCACCGACGATTCGGAGATCAATATCAGCCAGGAAATCCAGACGCTGGAACGTAAGGCAGAATCGCTTACCTCGTCGATTTTCTCGAAGCTGTCCGCATGGCAGATTTCGCAACTATCCCGGCACCCGAATCGACCTTATTCGATCGACTATATCGACCGTATCTTTACCGATTTCGAGTATCTGCACGGAGATCGCGCCTTTGCCGACGATCACCCCATTGTTGGCGGCATTGGCCGGCTCGAAGGCAGGCCGGTGATGGTTATCGGCCAGCAAAAAGGGCGCGATACCCGCGAAAAGATAAAACGTAATTTCGGCATGCCGCGTCCCGAGGGCTATCGCAAGGCGCTGCGCCTGATGAAAATGGCGGAGAAGTTCAAAATGCCCCTGTTGACGCTGGTCGACACCCCGGGCGCCTACCCGGGCATTGGCGCCGAGGAGCGTGGACAAAGCGAAGCAATCGCCAAGAACCTGTATGCTCTGGCCGAGCTGAAAACGCCGATCATCTGCACCGTTATCGGCGAGGGCGGATCCGGCGGCGCGCTCGCCATTTGCATCGGCGACCGAATCAATATGCTGCAATACGCAACCTACTCGGTCATATCTCCCGAGGGTTGCGCCTCGATTCTGTGGAAAAGCGCAGACAAGGCTTCACAGGCTGCCGAAGCCATGGGCATTACCGCGGAACGACTGCATTCGTTGAACCTGATCGATAATATTATTCGCGAACCGCTCGGCGGCGCGCACCGTGAATATGACCAGATCGCCGACTCTCTGAAGCAGAACCTGACGGAAAGCCTCGAAGCGCTCGAATCCATCACCATCGACAAGTTGCTCGATCAGCGTTATCAAAAGCTGATGGCTTTTGGCCAGTACCGGGAAAGCTGACAGGGTATTAACCTGCCTTCAGATGCGCGCCTGCCTGGAATCGATTCCTGAAGACATCAATCGTGTTTTCGTGGCTTATAGCGGCGGCCTCGATTCCAGCGTATTGCTGCACCTGCTGCTGTCTGAAAAACGAAAATATCAAATAGTCCCCTGGCATATCAATCACGGCCTGGTCGACAGCGCGAAACAGATGGAGCAGTTCTGTCTTCAGCAGGCCGCCGACAACGGTCTCGAAATTCGTGTACACCAGCTGGACCTGGACGATACAGGAAGCAACATTGAGGCTGTCGCGCGGCGCCTGCGATACCGGTTGTTCGAGCGGCACAGCGGCCGCGGCGACTGTATTCTGACTGCCCATCATGCCGATGACCAGGCTGAAACATTTTTACTCAATGCATTGCGCGCATCGGGCGCCGCCGGATTACGCGGCATTGCGCGGCAGCGTTACCTCGGCGAGACCCTGTTGCTACGTCCGTTGCTGGGGTATAGCCGAGCTCAACTGGAAGCCTATGCCGCTGAGCACGAAATCGCCTGGTTTAACGATCCCAGCAACCAGAATCTCCGTTTCGACCGCAATTACCTGCGTCACGAAATTCTGCCGCTGCTGAAAAATCGCTGGCCAAATTTCAACATGGCTTTGTCGACCTGCAGCGAAATACAGTCCGAAACCCAGGCGATGCTGGTCGAGGTCGCGCAACAGGACTACGCGACGTTAAGTATCCAGCGACCGGGCGCAGAGACCAGGCTCGACCTGCCGGGACTTTTGGCGTTATCCGATGGACGTCGCAAGAACCTGGTTCGCTACTGGATCGATCTGGCCGGGCAGGCGCCGCTGCCGCAGGCACGCCTGCAGGAACTAATGCTGCAGCTGCAGGCGGGTATCGATGCCTCGCCCGAAATCGCGATGCCGAACTATTCGATACGGATTTACGATCGACAACTTTTTCTGGTGAACGCCAGCCGCCTGCAAGATTGCAGTGGCGAGTTCGATTTTGGCCTGAAGCCGGAAATCGAGATTCCCGCGCTCGAATTGTGCCTCACCCGCGGCCAGCTGTTCGAGCGGTTGGGCATCGAAGATCAGGCGCAATCGCTGATGCTCAAATTCCGCCGCGAAGGGGAGTCGAATCCCGATAGCCACCGGCTCAAACGATTGTTTCAACAACACCGCGTTCCACCCTGGCAACGTTCGCAGACCGCACAGGTTTATCTCGACGGTCGTCTCGAGGGCTTGCTGTTATGAGCGCGGGCGATAAAACAGACCGCATATTTTCGCGGCGACTGAGCGAAGTAAAAGCCTTCGAATTCAACCAGTCTGTCGCCAGCGTGTTTCAGGACATGATTTCGCGTTCTGTCCCCGGTTACTCGCTGCTGCTGCGAATGATTGGCCTGTATGCGGACATCTTTGTCACGCCCGCTAGCCGGGTGTTCGATCTCGGCTGTTCGCTGGGCGAGGCGAGCCTGTTAATTGCCGATCAGACCCGGTCTGTCGATAGCCGGATTATCGCCGTGGACAACTCGCAGGCGATGATCGACAGGTGCCGGCAACACGGCGCCGACTATGAAAGCATCGAGTGGCGCTGCGAGGATATTCGGCAAACCTCGATCGAGAACGCATCGATGGTGGTATTGAACCTGACCTTGCAGTTTCTGCAACCTGAGGAGCGGGCGGGATTGCTGCGGAAGATTTACGACGGGCTCAATCCTGGAGGCGTGCTGGTATTGTCTGAAAAAATTGTGTTCGACGATGCCCGGGAAAACGAGCGTATGACGCAACTCTACCAGGGTTTCAAGAAAACCATGGGATACAGCGATCTCGAAATCAGCCAGAAGCGCAACGCGCTGGAGAACGTGCTGATTCCGGATAGCGATCGACTGCATATACAGCGGCTTCGGACAACCGGCTTCGATGAAGTGTATCAATGCTTCCGCGGATTCAATTTCGTTTCTTACCTGGCGATCAAGGCGTGAGCTGGGAAGGGCTGTTTACTTACCTGCGGCGACATGGTCTCGGTCAATGGGCCGCGCAACTGCAGGCGCAAAGCGACCGCTGGTTGATTGGCCACGGTGATTACAATCGCTGGTCGGTTGCCCTGCAGGCATTGCCGAAGCTGGACAATATAGTAGCGGATCTCGATTTACCGGCGGTCAGCGTACACGCTGATTGCGCCGATTCGCAGCAATTGCGCCAGGCTTTGAAGGGCTTGATGCCATGGCGCAAGGGACCGTACCAGGTGGCCGACGTCTACATCGATAGCGAATGGCGTTCCGACTTCAAATGGCAGCGGGTGTTGCCCCACTTGGCGCCGCTACGGGATCGGCGTATTCTCGATATCGGTTGCGGTAACGGTTACCACTGCTGGCGCATGATGGCGCAATCTCCGGCACTGGTGCTCGGTATCGAACCCTCGGTGCTGTTCAATATGCAGTTTATGGCGCTGCAAAACTACCTGAATCGCGAACAAATCCATATGCTGCCGGTCGGGATCGAGGCGTTACCCGCGGATCTGGGCTGGTTCGATAGTGTATTCTCGATGGGGGTCTTATATCACCGCAAAAGCCCGATCGACCATCTCTACCAGCTCAAGGGATTGCTCGCAGCGGGCGGTCAGCTATGCCTCGAGACGCTGGTCAGCGGGGGGGGGGCGGGCGGGGTACTGCTACCGCAGGGGCGCTACGCGCGTATGCGTAACGTCTGGTTCATTCCAACGTCGCAGGAACTGGCCTCGTGGCTGCGGCGCTGCGGCTTTATCAATGTCAGGGTCGTGGATGAGACGGTTACCAGCATCGAGGAGCAGCGTTCAACCGAGTGGATGCAATTCGAATCGCTCGAACAGTGTCTCCATCGGGATGATCCGGGCTTAACCGTAGAGGGATTACCGGCGCCAAGGCGTGCCGTCATTGTGGCCGAAAAACCCGCCGATTAACTCATCGCGACGAAAACCACGCGGTTGCGGCCCCCGTCCTTGGCGGTGTAAACGCCCTCGTCACCGGCGTGAAACATGGCTTCGAAGTCTCCCTTGCCTCCGATCTCGAGCGAGGTTACTCCAATGCTGGTGGTGATCGCGAGCCCATTCGGCTTCATGTCTTCGATCGCCTGGCGGACTTCTTCGGCTTTACGACGTGCATTCTCGCCATCGCAGTGGGTCATCAGCACGACGAATTCTTCACCGCCGTAACGCGACACCAGGTCGCCATCGCGAAAACATTCGTTCAGCAGAGCGCCGGTCAACTCGAGCACGATGTCACCGACGGCGTGACCGTGATTGTCGTTGACGGATTTGAAATGATCGAGATCGATAACCATCATGCTGACCGGATAATCGTGGCGCCTGGCGTTAGAGATAAATTTTTTGGAATATTCCATCAGGCTGTGACGATTGTGGCAACCGGTGAGTTTGTCGATAGTGGCGAGTTCGAACAGTTCACGTCGAATGTCATGCACCTTGTCGAGCAGACGTTTATTGGTGATCAGGTTGTTGATACGCGCCAGCAGCTCTTCGTGCAGAATCGGTTTCGACAGGAAGTCGTTAACCCCGGATTTATATAGTGCAATTCGACGATGATCGTCGGTGTCGGAGGTAATTGCCATGATCGGGATGAAGCCGCGACCATCCTCGTAAGAACGTATGTGGGCAACCAGGTCTTCGCCCTTAAGGTCGCCGTCGAGATCGAGCCCGGTTATCGCCAGATCGTAGGCTTCTGCGTGGGAACCGTAGATCGTCACAGCCTCGAATTCCCTGTTAGCGGACTCGACCGAGGTGAAATGCGACACCTGGTATCCGGTTTCCTCGAGTTGATTGAGGATGTCGGCGGCAACCTCGGCGTCGTCCTCGACAAACAGGATGCGGCCTTCGAAGAAAACGGGATCGAGGTGAAGGTCGATGAAATGTACGATCTGGTCTTCGATCTGGTGCTCGTTCAGTTCATGGATGACGTCGTCGACGCGCACTTCCAGTTGCTCCCGCCTGAGTTCCCTGTTTTCCGTCAGAAACAGGATCGGCGTTTTCTGATGGCTTTGATGCTGGTTGCAGTAGGCGACGAAAGTTTCTCCGCAGCCGTCTTTGAGCACCTGATTGACGCAGATGATGTCATAGGACTCGGAGTCCACGTACATGCGGGCGGACTCGATACTGTCACCGCTATCGGAAGTAAAGCCTTGCTCGGCCAGTGTATGCGCCAGCAGGTCTCGATATCCCTGGTTGTTTTCAATAATTAGTGCGTGCATGGATATAAGCTACGAGAAGCTCTCATTGTTTTTATCTATCGGCAAATATCAGAGATTCTTTAATGATTTTAAGACCCGCTTCGGGGGATATTTTGGACTCGCCGATTGTCTTCAAAATACGATTCTGCTATCGTTTCCTTCCAACCTACGTTACCTGATTCCACTCAATTTGGGGCCTATGAGCCGATTCGTATTTATTACTGGTGGTGTTGTTTCATCACTGGGCAAGGGCATTGCATCTGCCTCACTGGCTGCTTTACTTCAGGCACGCGGACTCAGCGTGACCATGATAAAGCTCGATCCTTATATCAATGTCGATCCGGGCACCATGAGCCCGTTTCAGCACGGCGAGGTCTACGTCACCGATGACGGCGCCGAAACCGACCTCGACCTCGGCCATTACGAGCGTTTCTCCGGCGTACATTGCTCGCAAAGCAGCAATTACACCACCGGCCGCATTTATGAGAGCGTGATCGCCAAGGAGCGTCGCGGCGATTATCTCGGCGCGACGGTTCAGGTCATCCCGCATATCACCGATGAAATCAAGAACTCGGTGCTCAACAGCACCAACGGCGCCGATATCGTGCTGGTCGAAATAGGCGGTACGGTGGGTGACATCGAATCGCTGCCTTACCTGGAAGCCATTCGTCAAATGGGTTTCGAGCTGGGGCATGAAAACGTGCTCTATATGCACCTGACCCTGATCCCATATCTGCCGGCGGCGGGCGAAATCAAGACCAAGCCGACCCAGCACTCGGTCAAGGAACTACGCTCCATCGGGATTCAGCCCGATATCCTGCTGTGTCGTGCCGACCGCGCGATCCCGATCGAGGAACGCCGCAAGATAGCGCTTTTCACCAACGTCGCCGAGGAAGCCGTTATTTATGCGATCGATGTCGACCATATCTACAAGATTCCGCGCGAACTCAACGAACAGGGCCTCGACGATATCGTGGTCAAGCGCTTTTCGCTGGATTTACCGCCGGCGGATCTGTCCGGCTGGGATCGCGTCGTGGAGGCGCTGGAAAATCCGCAAAACGAGGTCTCGATTGGCTTTGTCGGCAAGTATGTCGATCATACCGATGCCTATAAATCGCTCAACGAATCGCTGGTCCATGCCGGTATCCATACCAGAACGCGGGTCAATATCGTCAAGATCGACTCCGATTCGATCGAAAGCGACGGTATCGATGCGCTCAAGGGGCTCGATGCGATCCTGGTGCCCGGCGGCTTTGGCAGTCGCGGCATCGAGGGCAAAATCGCGGCGGTTAACTACGCGCGCACCAACAATGTGCCTTACCTCGGTATCTGCCTGGGTATGCAGGTGGCGGTCATCGAGTATGCGCGTAACGTACTGGGATTGAGCAAGGCGCATAGCTCGGAGTTCAATCCCAAGACCCCGGATCCCGTGATCGCGCTGGTCACCGAATGGGTTGACCGCAACGGTTCTGTCGAAACCCGCGACGAAAATACCGATCTCGGCGGCAGCATGCGTCTCGGCGCGCAAACCTGCAAGCTGGTACCCGGCACCCGCACGCGTCGTGCTTATGGCGCCGAGGAAATCCACGAACGCCACCGGCATCGCTACGAATTCAACAATAACTACCTGCAAAAGCTGCAGGATGCAGGGCTGGTAATTTCCGGGCTGTCGGTCGATAACGAACTGGTGGAAATGGTCGAGCTGTCGGACCACCCCTGGTTTATCGGTTGCCAGTTCCATCCCGAGTTCACCTCGCAACCGCGTGAAGGGCACCCCCTGTTTAACAGCTTCATCAGCGCCGCGCTCGAGTATCACAAGGGCAGATCAAAATGAAACTGTGCGATTTCGAGGTTGGTCTCGACCAACCTTTGTTTCTGATGGCGGGCCCCTGCGTGATCGAGTCCGAGCAGATGGCGCTGGATACCGCAGCCGAATTGCAACAAATTTGCCGCCAGCTGGACGTCCCGTTCATCTACAAGTCGTCATTCGACAAGGCCAATCGATCCAGCAGCCAGAGCTTTCGCGGTCTCGGCATCGACAAGGGGCTCGAGATACTGCAAAAAGTGCGCAGCAGCCTCTCGGTTCCGGTCGTCACCGACGTGCATGAAGACAGCCCGCTGGACGAAGTCGCAAGCGTCGTCGACGTGTTACAAACGCCCGCGTTTTTATGCCGGCAGACCAACTTTATTCGCAACGTGGCGGCGCAGAACAAACCGGTCAACATCAAGAAAGGCCAGTTCCTGTCCCCCTGGGACATGCAGCAGGTCGTCAACAAGGCGCTTGAAACCGGCAACCGTCAAATCATGGTCTGTGAACGCGGCGCGAGCTTCGGTTATAACAACCTGGTGTCCGATATGCGTTCGCTGGCGGTGATGCGACAAACCGGCTGCCCGGTGGTCTTCGACGCCACTCACTCGGTTCAGCTGCCGGGCGGGCAGGGGACGATGTCTGGCGGGCAGCGTGAATTCGTGCCGGTACTGGCGCGTAGCGCCGTCGCTGCCGGCGTATCCGGTCTGTTCATGGAAACCCATCCGGATCCGGACAAGGCGCTGAGCGACGGCCCCAATGCCTGGCCGCTTAAGCAAATGCATTCGCTATTGCAGGTTTTGCTCGAAATCGACCGAGTCACCAAAGCCTCGACCCTGCATGAAAGCGAACTACTCTGAAGCTATTTGAAAAACTGGGGAGCAAGCATGACAAAAATAACCCGGGTTATTGGCAGGGAAATCCTGGACTCACGCGGTAATCCCACCGTCGAAGCCGAGGTCATCCTGGAAAGCGGCGTCGTCGGTCGAGCCGCGGTACCCTCCGGCGCTTCCACCGGTGAGCGTGAGGCGATCGAGCTTCGCGACGGCGATAAAAATCGTTATCTGGGCAAGGGTGTTATCCGTGCGGTCGGACATATCAATAACGAGCTGGCCGCACTCGCCATCGGGCGCGACTGTAACGATCAGTGCGGACTCGATCAGGCGATGATCGAGCTTGACGGTACTGACAACAAAAGCAAACTCGGCGCCAACGCCTTGCTCGCGGTGTCTCTGGCCAACGCCCAGGCGGCGGCGATCGCGGCCGGCCTGCCGCTGTTCCGTTATCTCGGCGGCGCCGATGCCAAGCTGCTGCCGGTACCGATGATGAACATCATCAATGGCGGCGCCCATGCGGACAATAGCGTAGACCTGCAGGAGTTCATGATCCTGCCGGTCGGTGCGCCGAGCTTCAGCGAAGCGCTGCGATACGGTACCGAAGTGTTTCACGCGCTGAAGGCCGTACTGGCGCAACGCGGCATGAATACCGCGGTTGGAGACGAGGGTGGTTTTGCTCCCGATCTGTCATCCAATGAAGAAGCGATCGAAGTGATTCTGATCGCGATCGAAAAAGCCGGTTACGCCGCGGGCAGCGATATTTGCCTGGGGCTGGATGTCGCAAGCTCCGAGTTTTACGAAAACGGACAGTATGTCCTGGCCTCGGAAAATCGGGCTTTCGATGCCGCGGGTTTTACCGATTACCTGGCCGCCTGGGTGGATCAATACCCGATCATCACAATCGAAGACGGCATGGATGAAAGCGACTGGGACGGCTGGGCCATTCTTAGCAAAAAGCTGGGCAACAGAATTCAGCTGGTTGGCGACGATTTATTCGTTACCAATACGCGTATCCTGTCGCGCGGCATCGAGCAGAACATCGCCAATTCGATTCTGATCAAGTTCAACCAGATCGGCACGCTGAGCGAAACTCTGGATGCGATATCGATGGCGCATGCGGCGGGATATACCACGGTTATCTCGCACCGCTCGGGCGAAACAGAGGACGTTACCATCGCCGATCTGGCGGTTGCTACCGGGGCCGGGCAGATCAAAACAGGGTCGCTGTCGCGCTCGGACCGAATTGCAAAGTACAATCAGTTGCTACGTATCGAAGCCATGCTTGGCGATGACGCTAAATATCCGGGAAAATCGGCGATCAAGAATCTTTGACCTGAATCCAGTCTACCGATGAAGATACTGCTGGCCGTTTTAATCGTTATTCTGTTCGGCCTGCAGTACAAGCTGTGGTTCGGCGACGGCAGCCTGTCCGAGGTGGTGCAGCTGTCGCGTGAACTCGAAGTTCAAAAGCAAAGGCTGCGTGAACTTGAAGAGCGCAACAAGATTCTCGAAGCCCAGGTACTGGATCTGCAAAACGGCCTCGACGCCTTCGAAGAAAAGGCGCGCAACGATCTCGGCATGATCAAACAGGGCGAAACTTTTATCCAGTTGATTCCTCCGGCCGAGGTCGACAACGATGCGCGCTGAGGTCCCGGTCTGGGCGGTGATACCGGCAGCGGGTAGCGGCAGCCGCATGCAACAGGCCCGGCCCAAGCAGTATCTCGAGTTCCACGGCAAGACGATCATAGAGCATTGCCTCGATCGGCTGTTGTCGCATGCCGAGATCGACGGCGCGGTGATCGTGCTGCAGCCTGGCGATCACTTCTGGGAAGACCTCGGATATCTCTCGAACAAGCCCGTGTTTATTACCGACGGCGGCGCCGAGCGCCAGCACTCGGTATACAGCGGACTAACCACGCTACAGTATCGCTGTGGCAATGATGCGATCGCGCTGGTGCATGACGCGGTGCGCCCGCTGGTCAGTCATGACGACCTGGATCGGGTTATCGCCACCGCGCGCGCGCATACCGCCGGCGCCATACTGGCAATACCGCTGAACGATACCCTTAAACGGCAAACCGACGATATGCAAATCGCAGACACTATCGCGCGACAGGGGCTGTGGCGCGCATTGACGCCGCAGGTGTTTCACCTGCAAGTGTTGCTCAATGCCCTGAAACGGGTAAATGACGAAGGGATTGCCGTCACCGACGACGCCCAGGCGGTCGAACTGGCGGGTTACAGTCCGGCGCTGGTGGCCGGGAATGCCGATAATTTAAAGATTACAACGCCGGGGGATATGGCGTTGGCGGAGCTGATCTGGTTAAACCAACGAAATCAGCAGGACGATAAATAGCACGATCGCAACAATGGGTATGATAAAACCCATCCAGTCACTTGAACTGCCCTTGGGTGATTCTTTGACCATGCGCCTGGCAGTCGGCAATATCATGAAAAACATCGCTATCAGAAATACCGCGGCGCTAATCTTTAACCAGTCCATATCGCTTCCCTAAAAAAAAGCCCCTGCGGACAGGGGCTTATTTCCACAACATACATTAAGATTTAATCGTCGCCAAATGCGCCCAGTATGTGCAACAGACTGGTGAAAATGTTCAGAATGGCGATGAACAGTCCGGCGGTCGCCGCTATATAATTTGTTTCCCCACCTTTGATCATCATCGAGGTCTGCATCAGGATGAATCCACTCATAATCATGATAACGGCAGCGCTGACAGCAAGCGCCAGGGCCGGAATTGCGAGGAAAATATTTGCCACCATCGCCGCGATAGCCACCAGCAGGCCAACAAAAATAAAGCCGCCGAGAAAACTGAAGTCCTTGCGTGTGGTCAGGGCGTAGCCGGAAAGCCCCAGGAAGATGGTGCCTGTGCCGCCCATTGCAATCATGACAATGCTCGGGTTAACGGCCAGGTAATAACTCAACATGGGGCCGAGACCGAAACCCAGCAGCCCGGTAATGCCAAAAATAACCGGAATTCCAGCCGCTGAATTCTGTGTCCGCGGAAGTACAAACCAGAGCATCAGGATACCGACTATAGTCGCGCCAAAGGCGATAATATGCGATGCCTGCATGGCGATGCTGACAAACGCCAGTAGTCCGCTGAAAATCAGCGTCATCGACAACAGGATGTAGGTATTCCTGATTACCTTGTTGGTCTGCAGAATCGCTTCTGGTGAGCGGGTTACAGCAGTATTCATTTGCATTACTATCTCCGTTTCAGATATGTCCGATTGGACAGTTGTGCAACATTCTAAGTTCCTGCACCGGGGATATCAAGTCATTCCGGGCAGGGTTATTCAGCTGTTCGATACAACCGTCAATAGACCCGAAGTATGGTTGAAATCATAGATTTCAAGGCTGAATTCTCGACAATAACTGATGACTAGCGAGCGTAAATGTTTATAATACGCACGCGTTTCAGGCGTGTTGCCTGACGTCCGTTCAAATATCAGGAGAGCTGGCTGAGTGGTCGAAAGCGGCGGTCTTGAAAACCGTTGACCCGAAAGGGTCCGGGGGTTCGAATCCCTCGCTCTCCGCCATCCATAAAAAGCCCCCGTCAGGGGGTTTTTTATGGATGGTTGATAGTGAGTGTACAGAGAACCTTCGCGGGTTCGACTTGTGCGCAGCAATCTGGACCGCCGCAGGCGCCTTTAACCCTCGCGCGAACTGGGTTATCCCTTTAACCGTACGGCACATCTCCCTATCCATCCTGTCGCGGAGATTCGCCTGGCCTTAAGGTTCCGGCTAGATAAAGCGTTTTGTAATCCATTTCCTACAAATCGGATCAGCGTTTACCTATGGTGATCGCTAATACTTTTTGACATAGTCTTCGCAGAAAGGCCTATGGAGTGTGCCCCATGAACGGAACTCACCAAATCGAACCCGAATCGACTGAACAAATGCTAGCTGGCTTAGGTCTTGCTATTTACCAAGCCGAGCTAGTGAGATCGTTTATTCATTCCACGGAACTTGCTGATAAGATAAAAACAGATAAATCGATTTCTCATCGAATGGCACTTATCAACCGCGAAATTGAGTTACTTGAATCAAAATTGGCGCATGTTCGTAACGGAGCTAATGGCTGAAACCAGCCCCGGCTAACTCGTACAGCAATTTAAAATCCTTCAACTGATCATTCTTGATTCGGTACCACCCGGCTGTCAAATCATAGCGACAGGTATTTGATTTATGTCACATTCCGTTATGAAACACTTTACTTCTAGGGGTAACGCGATTATAAATTGTCCCAGGAGCGCTTGCTCTTACTAAGACTTGGCCGGAGCTAATATCAGTAGTTTGTTAGCGAACCCTGCCAGGTCTTTTTTATTAGCCCAAGCCGGGGTCAAAATGAACGGCAGAGTAATCCTGCTCGCAAAAATCATCTTACTATGCGCCCTGTGTGTCGGCGTTATCGCCGGCGCTGTTTACCTGGGAGACTGGCTTCTATAAGCAAGCAGCGCCTGCAGCGATGGCTCGAGTATGCCTGAAGGACCGGAAATAAGACTCGCCGCAGATCGGGTTGCCGAGGCCCTGGCAGGGCGTATCGCTACTCGCGTTGTCTTCGACTTCGATCGATTAAGGCAATACGAAGATTTGCTCAGCGGGCATCGCGTGAGCGAAATCAAGACCCGGGGCAAGGCAATGCTGACCTGTTTCGACAACGGCTGGGTGATTTACAGCCACAACCAGCTCTACGGCCGCTGGTATGTTTGCCCGCCGGGGGAGTTTCCCGATACGGCGCGCCATCTCAGGCTTGCGATTCACAATAATCATCACAGCGCTTTGCTATACAGCGCCTCTGATATCGAGGTCATGCCGGTCATGGATGTCGACAAGCATCCGTTTCTCGCCCGGCTCGGGCCTGATATCCTGAGTGATCGCCCGAGTGCCGAACAGATTGTCGACCGGCTTCGAACCACGCAATTTTGCAACAGGCAACTGGCGGGATTGCTACTCGACCAGGGTTTTCTGGCCGGGCTCGGAAATTATCTACGCGCGGAAGTGTTGAATGCCGCCGGCCTGCATCCGCTGCGCAAACCCGCGGACTGCAGCGAGCGGCAATTACATAAACTGGCAAGGATCATCATAAAGCTGACCTTGAGATCGTATCGCACGCAAGGCGTTATCAATCCACCCAGCCTTGTCAAACGTCTCAAGGCCGAGGGCAAGACGCTTAAACAGGACTATCGATTCGCTATCTATAATCGAGCGGGCCAGGCCTGTTACCTGTGCGGGCATGCCATTGATTGCTCGAATGCCGGCGGGCGCAAGATGTACTTCTGCCCGAACTGCCAGGTTTGAGCGCTTCCTGATAGGTCCAATTAATCGATACCTTTTGATCTGCATTTCGATACTTGTATCAGGTTTTTACGATACCGAATCCGTGGAGCGATTGACGCAGCGTGTATTTTACCCAGATTTCGCCGCTTCGACCGAAATACACGAATCCCTGCCACTGGCTAATCGGCATCATTTCGCCGAGTTGATCGCCGACGAGCTATTCTAGTTTATGCGTTAATTGGCACTATAATATAAACCCATCAGGGCAGGAGGTAAGCGATATGTCGCAAACAAGACCGCTAATTGATACTTTGAAACAGGAGCTCAGGAAACAACGTCTGACCTACAAGCAGGTTTCCGAGGCGCTCGATCTATCCGAGACCAGCGTCAAGAGGCTGTTTTCAGAGGAAGCCTTTTCGATTAAACGCCTGGAGAAAGTTTGCGAATTACTGCAGCTGAGCATCAGCGACCTGGTTTACCTGATGGAGCAGAGCATCGAACTGACCACCGAACTGACTCGTGGACAGGAGGAAGAGCTGGTTTCCGATATCAAGCTGTTGCTGGTGGCGATGCTATTGGTGAACAAGTTGAAATTTTCGGATATTTTGCTGGTTTACGATATCTCCGAAACCGACGGAATCCGGCTTCTGGCGCGACTCGATCGCATGAAAATCATCGAACTGCAACCCGGCAATCGCGTCAAGCTGATGATTTCACGCAATTTCCAATGGATCCCGGGCGGCCCGATCCAGCAGTTTTTCGAGCGGCGGGTGCAGCAGGAATTCCTTAACTCCTCCTTTAACGGCGCCGGCGAGTACCGGGTTTTTATCTCCGGCATGATTTCGAAATCGGCCAATTCCGAAATTATTAAAAAGATGCAGCACCTGGCCAGGGAAATGAGCGAGATGAGCGACGAATCGGAAAGCCTGCCGCTGGACGAGCGTTACGGCACCAGTTTGATGATGGCCATGCGGCCCTGGGAGATTAAGGTTTTCGAAGATTTGCGCCGGGTTGAAGATAAGCGTGTATTTGGCTGATAAAGCGCTAAACTGGAGCTGGGCAAAGTTCGGCTTTTTAGATGATCAACATTCTGACCTACAACATCCACAAGGGATTCGACCGATACAATCGTGATTTTGTGCTGCACAAGATCAAGGAGCACTTGCATAACGCCGAGGTTGACGTCGTTTTACTGCAGGAAATCCAGGGGCGTCATTTCCACCACGAAACCCGCATTTCCGCCTGGCCCGAGGTCAGCCAGTTCGAATTCCTCGCCGACAGCATCTGGCCGCACTACGCATATGGAAAAAATGCGATATACCGCAAGGGACATCATGGTAACGCCATATTGAGCAAGTATCTGATTGTCGAATGGAACAATCTCAACCTGTCGCGCTTTCAGCGCGCCAGCCGCAGCATGCTGCACGGTAGAATCGAACTGCCTGGCGATCAGGGCCCGCTACACCTGCTTTGCGTTCACCTGGACCTGATCGGGTTCGAACGCAAACGGCAAATCCGGGAACTTCGGCGTTATATCGAAGCCACCATCGCCCACGATGAACCGATCGTGCTTGGCGGCGATTTCAACGACTGGCATGGCGGTCTCGGCAAATCGCTGGAATCACAGCTGGGAATGCAGGAAGCCTTTCGCAAGCTGAATGGCAGTTATGCCAAGACTTTCCCTTCGCATCGGCCCATGTTGCGCATGGATCGAATTTACTATCGCGGCATCAACCTGCTCGACTCCCGTTGTCTGCAGCGACAACCCTGGGATGAGCTTTCCGATCATTTGCCGTTATACGCCCGTTTTGCGTTCGGCTAGCTCCTGGCGTGCAGGCAGGGCAACAGTTATATTTCAGGCCCGATGGCTACTTTGACGGGCTGATCGCGGATATCGATCGCGCCGTTAGTCAAATTCGGCTCGAAATTTACATTTTCGAGCTCGACAGTACCGGAAATCGGATAATACAGGCGCTAAAGCAAGCGACCGCGCGCGGGGTTAAACTGCAGCTGTTGCTCGACGGCGTCGGTTCGTACCGGGACGCCTCCGATATCGCCCGGCGACTCAATTCGACAAACTGCGAATTGCGGGTGTTTCATCCCTTGCCCTGGGACTTTTCGCTGTATCGCCGGGCGCTGCGATCGGACCGCTGGTACTCGAACATCCTCTACCTGCTCGCTTCGATAAACCATCGCGATCACCGCAAGCTATGCATTATCGACGACAGGATCGCATGGATGGGGAGCTATAACATTACCGACGACCACTTCAATCGACATTCGTCAAACGCCGACGATTACTGGCACGACACCGGGCTGCGGGTTACCGGTCCGGTGGTTAGTCGACTTGCGGTCAATTTTTCCGAAGTCTGGCAACGCAAAACGGGCAGTGTCAGCAAACGCTCGCTTTACTTCATGGGCAGCCGTGAAGTCTTGCGACGCCGACGGAGCAAATTGCAATTGTTGCAGGTACTGGGACTGGCCAGGCGGCGGATCTGGATAACCAATGCCTATTTTAATCCGAGCCGACAGTTATTGCGTTTACTGAAACATAAGGCCCGATCCGGCATTTCGGTTCAACTGATTGTTCCTGCACGCTCCGACGTGATTTTTTTCCCGCTGCTGGCGCGGAGTTTTTACGCCGATTTACTGCAGGCTGGCATCCGGGTTTACGAGTATGACAAGCGTGTCATGCATTCGAAAACCATGGTCATCGACGATCAGGCCCTGGTGGGCAGTACCAATCTGAATTACCGCAGCCTGTTTCACGACCGCGAGCTCGACCTGTTGCTGGAAGATGAGGCACTGGTTACGCGGCTACGACAGCGATTCGAAAACGATGTGGAAAACAGCACGGAGATCAATCCGGGCGAGGCGGACAGAAGCCCCTGGCTTCTGCGCCCGCTGGGATGGTTGGCGAGATTTTTACGCTACTGGCTGTAAGTGTGTGTTGTCACATTCGTCAGCGGTTTTTGCCAGGCGCGCGGCCATTTTTCCTAAGCCCTTATTACAGACCTTGCAATTGCAGAATAAGTTACCTTAACTATACTAACTAACTTATTGAATTTATTATATTTAAGAGGAGAGTGATTGCTGCTAGAATAAATCTCCGGAAAATCGGCAGCGCGCTTGCACTGGTTGAATATGAGTAACACTGAAAACGGCTTTACCTGGCGTTCGCGATCCGCATTTGTCATCGTTGCGGTCGGCGCGACCCTGAGCCTGAATGATTTCCTGACATTCCCCGTGCTGGCCGGTCAGAATGGCGGCGGTGCCTTCCTGTTGCTCTACCTGTTGTTCCTGTTCGTACTCGGTTTGCCGCTGTTAATGGTCGAACTGATGCTGGGCCGCCTGACGCGCAGTGACCCCTCGGCCAGTCTGCGCACGCTTTCCGAGCAATACAAGGCCTCGGTTTACTGGAAGCTGGCTGGGCTCGGCTCGATGTGCGCCGCCTTCCTGATTGTATCTACCTTCAGCGTCGTTGCCGGTTGGTCGCTCGCTTACGCGGTGCGTTCCATGGTCGGTGTCTTTGACGGAGTGACGCTGGAATCCGCGAAACAGCTGTTTGAAGAATTCACCATCGATAGCGAACGAATGTCGTTGTGGCACACGCTGTTCGTCATCATTCTGGTCAGCATCTGTGCTCAGCCGATCAAACAGGGAATCGAGCGAATCATGATGATACTGGTGCCGTTTATGATCGTGCTGCTGGTCATCGGACTGATCCTGGCAATGACATCCTCGGGTATCACCAGCAGCATTCGCTACATTTTATACGCGGACTTTTCCGCGATCGATTCGACCACCCCGATACTGGCCCTGCAGCGCGCATTTTATACGCTTGCGCTTGGTGTCGGCGTCATGATTGCCTTCGGGCGTTACCTGCCCAGCGGTATCTCCATCGGATACTCGGCCGCGCTGGTCATTACTGTCGATCTGCTGTTTTCTATATTTACCGGTTTGTCTATTAACGCACTTATGCTTTCCGCCGGACATGAACCAGGTGTCGACAGCCAGTTTGCTTTTCGCGTTATGCCGGTTGTTCTTGGCCAGTTCTCATCCGGTGGTCTGTTCAGCGGATTATTTTTCCTGTTAATGACCATCGCGGCGCTGACGACATCGATTGCATTACTGGAGGCGCCGATCACCTATTTCCAGCGTAAGTGCAATGTTTCCAGAATGAAGTCCGCCGTTTTGCTGGGGCTTGGCGTATGGATATTTGGCCTGGGCGTGGTGCTGGCGCACAGTGTCTGGAACGGCGATGGTTTCACGGTCGCGCTATTCTTCGGCGATCAGGCCGTGCGCCTGATAAACAATGCCGGATTCCATGACGTACTGGTGTTTGTTTCCAGCCATCTGATCCAGCCTTTGGTCGCCTTGTTCATATGCCTTTTCGTTGCCTGGAAAATTCCAAGAGAAGTCAGCCACAAGGAATTCGCCCTGTCGAAGCACTTTAGCTATGAAATCTGGAATTACCTGATACGCTATATCGTCCCGGTATTGTTACTGATCGTTATTTTTGCAGCCTTTGGATTGATTTGAAGTGCCCGTAATTTCGCGCAGCGCATTGCTGCCATACCCCGCTACTGTCATGTTTGACATCGTCAACCAGGTCGAGGCCTATCCCGAGTTTTTACCCTGGTGCGGCGGCACCCGCCTGCACCGGGCCGATGAAACCTCGATGGAGGCGTCGATCCAGATCAGCGTTGCTGGTCTCGATCAATGGTTCAAGACGCGAAATTCGATGGTGCCCGGCGAATCGATCGAAATCACGCTGGTAGACGGCCCGTTCAAACAGCTTCATGGACAGTGGCAATTTACCCCGATCGATCGGCAGGGATGTAAAATCGAGCTGACACTGGAATTTGAATTCAAACGCGGCCTGACGGCCGCAGTCATCGCACCGGCATTTACACGTATTGCCAATACCATGGTGGATTCATTTTGCGATCGCGCACGAGAGTTATATGGATGATAAAACCCTGATCGAGGTCGCCTATGCCACGCCGGCCAAGCAGATTATCCTGGAGTGCTGGATCGATTCAGATCTTTCTGTACGCGATGCTGTACGCCAGTCTGGCATCGACCAGCATTTTCCGGAAATCGATCTGGAAAGCTGCGACCTGGGTGTTTTTGGTAAAGTCATAGCGACCGACTACGAGCTTCAGGATGGCGATCGCATTGAAATTTACCGCCCGCTGATCGCCGATCCCAAGGAGGTTCGCAGGCAGCGCGCGGCGCAGGGGCTGAAAATGAAAAAAGGCGGTGGCGCCGTTACCCCGGATTGAGGTCGCCCTCGATCATCGAAAGCAAATCGGCGCTGAAAGTCAGGGTCATGACGCTTTTACTGATCTCGCCGTTGTCGCCGGTTTTCAGATAAAAGACGTAATACCACTGATCGGGATGGTGCAGATCGATTATCGATGGCGTTCCCAGCAAAAACTCGACCTGATTACGGGACATGCCGATTTCGAGCTGCTCGACCAGCGCCGGGTCGATACGATTACCCTGGGGGATATCCATTCGATAGACGCAGCCTGACAATGTTACAATAGCCAGTCCAAAGATCAGGATCGTCTGCAATAGTCTCAAAATCATAATTCCGACAAATACCTATGAAGGCGCGATGATACTGACAGGATCGGATTGCTGCAAACACTGAGAGCACAGAAATGGAAACAGCTGATATAAAAAACGCAGGACTGAAGGTAACGCTGCCGCGAATGAAAATCCTGGAGTTGCTGGAAAGTTCCGCCGATCGCCACCTGAAGGCAGAAGATATTTACAAGATGCTGCTGGATTCGGGCGAGGAAATCGCGCTGGCGACCGTCTACCGCGTCCTGACCCAGTTTGAAACTGCAGGTCTGGTGACACGGCATCATTTCGATGGTGGGCACGCAGTGTTTGAAATTGATGACGGCGAGCACCATGATCACCTGGTGGATATTTCGACCGGGCGAGTGGTTGAGTTTTATGACGATATCATCGAGCAACGGCAGAAGGAGATTGCAGCCAGCTACGATTTCACCATTACCGAGCACACGATGGTGCTCTATGGCCACTTCAACAAAAAATGACGCTATCGGCGTCATCCTGGCCTGCGAGCCTGGATAACCGCCGGGGATGGCGCGGTCCGACGAATCGGAATGCCAAAGTGCCGCTGAGAGCGGCCCTGGCCTTAGTAATGGTGGCGTGTTAAAAGATTTCGGCCGGGATCCGTGGGGCCTGAGGCTGCGCAAGCTTTCGCCGGAATGATTTCAATGCTGGCTAATCGCGCGAAGAAATCATTTCGCTGGCATGTGCGCGTGACTGCTCGGTAATTTTGACGCCACCGAGCATACGCGCGATTTCCTCGAGGCGCTCGCCTTCGTCGAGCGCGAACACGGCGGTGGTGGTGGCATCCCCCGTACTGGTTTTTTCGACCCTGAAATGATGATGCGCCTGCGATGCGACCTGCGGCAGGTGGGTAACGCAGAGGACCTGCCGACCCTGTCCCAGCAGGCGTAATTTTTTGCCGACGATTTCGGCAATCCCGCCGCCGACGCCACTGTCGACTTCGTCGAAGATCAGCGTCGGTATCTGTGACGATTCGCTCATGATGACCTGGATCGCGAGGCTGATTCTGGAAAGTTCTCCGCCCGACGCTACCCGCGTCAGGGGCTTTGGCGCCTGTCCGGGATTAGTGCTAACCAGGTAGCGGATAAGGTCGATACCGTTAGATCCCGGCGCCTGGCCGGATTCGACATCAATGACGAAGCGGCCGTTATCCATTCCCAGCTGTTGCATCACCTGGCTAATCTGTTCCGACAGGCTGGCCGCCGTTTGCTGGCGTTTGAGCGATAACTCTGCCGCGCTGAACAGGTAGTCTTCACGCGCCTTGTCGAGTTCGGCTTCGATGGCATCGACATCGAAACTGTCTCCCTGCAGCAGCGCCAGCTCCTGATCCATTTCGAGCCTGAGCGCCGGCAGCGCCGACACCTCGACATGGTGTTTGCGCGCCAGGTTTTGCGCGCTGGCTATACGTTCGTTGGTGGTTTCGAGGCGCTCGCCGTCGAGCTCGATGCGGTCGCGATAGGCGCGCAACTCGGCCGTCGCTTCCTGCACCTGGATTAGCGCGGCGTTAACCATTTCGTGGCTGGCCGACAGGGCTTCGTCGCTGGCCGTCAATTCCCCCAGTTGCTGTTCACACAGGCTGAGCGAGGATTGCAGGTTTTGCGCTTCGTTATCGTAAAGCAGTTCCAGCAGCTGACCGGTTTTTTCGAGCAGGCTGCCGGCGTTTGCAAGGCGACGATATTCCTGTTGCAAGCTATCGTATTCGCCCTCGGCAAGATCCAGTTGCCGCAGCTCGTTGCAGTAAAGTCCCAGCAGATCGACACGTTGTTCACGCTCCTGGAAACCCGATCGCGCTTGCTGCAGGCGCTGCTCCAGTTCGCGAAAACCGCGGTATTTTTGAGCGACTTCGGCGATCAGGGCGGGCTCGCCAAGAAAGGCATCCAGCAACTGGCGCTGTACCTGGGATTTTTGTAACGACTGGTGCTCGTGCTGGCCGTGAATATCGATCAGCATGTCGCACAGGCTACGTAATTGCACCAGGGTAGCGTTATAGCCATTGATAAAGGCCTTGCTGCGGCCGTTGGCATATAAGACGCGTCGCAGCACGCATTCACCCTCGGCGGACATTTCATTTTCCGCCAGCCAGGCGTTGGCCCGGTCCAGCTCGTCGAGCCGGAAACAGACCGATATTTCGGCGCGATCCGAGCCGCTGCGAATGCTGTCGCTCTCGGCACGATCGCCGGCCACCAGTTTGATGGCGTCGAGCAATATCGACTTGCCGGCGCCGGTCTCACCGGTAAGCGCGCTCAGTCCCGATTCGAGCTCGAGCTGCAACGCATCGATGATGGCGAAGTTTTTTATCTGAATGGAATCGAGCATGGCTAGAAGGACTGCTAGTAATTCGCACTCCAGTACAGTTTGGCCCGCAGCACCTGGAAGTAATCGTAATCCTCGGGATGCAGCAAGGTCAGGGGTTCGCTGTAACGGGTAATGAGAATGCGGTCATTTTGAGCAACCGTCCTCGTCGAATGCCCGTCGTAACTGACCTTGGCGATCTGAGAATCCTGCCCCAGGCGGACTTCTATTGGCTGGTCTGCCGGTAAAACGATGGGCCGATTGCTCAGGGTATGCGGACAAATAGGTACGATCGCCAGCGTTTCCAGCGACGGGTGCATGATTGGGCCGCCGCCGGAGAGGGCATATGCGGTGGATCCGGTCGGCGTTGTGACGATGACGCCGTCGGAGCGCTGGATATGAATCAGGTCGCCACCGCTCGAAATTTCGTATTCGATCATGTTGGCCGATTCGTGACTGTGCAGAATAATATCGTTGAGCGCGATATTGGTCGCCTGCAGTTCATCTCCCCGGTAGAACTTGCCCTCGATAAAAAATCGCTTTTCGACACTGTAGCGCCCGGCGACCACTTCGTCGAGATAGGATTCGAAATCTTCGAAGGAGACATCGGCGAGAAATCCGAGCCGCCCCAGGTTAATACCGAGCAGGGGCGTATTCTTGTCAGCCAGCGCGCGCGCCGCGGTCAACAGGGTGCCGTCACCACCGAGGGAAATGACCAGGTCGACATCCTCGACCAGCCGTTCCAGCGAGACACTCGAAATTTCAATCAGCGGTTGATCGAAATCGAGGCAATGAACCAGCACCTCGGCATGGCGCGCCAGTACCTCGACCACCCGCCGAATACTGTCCTGGCGCGATTGCATGTCATTACGCACCACCAGACCGATTGATTTGAAATTTGACGCCATATCAGGAGTTATTTGCCCGGGATTACCTTGATTTACGTGGGATTAGTATACAGCTAAGTATGTTACTGCAATTAAATTGCGGCTAAACTACTGGCTAGCAACAATATATCAGACCCTATGACTGAAAAATACGAACTTGATGAACGCGCCCAGATTTTATTGCGGCAATTGATCAACTCGTATACCCGTGATGCGCAACCGGTTGGCTCGAAAAACCTGGCCCAGTTATCGGGCCTCGACGTCAGTTCCGCGACCATACGCAATATCATGGCCAGGCTCGAGGATATGGGCCTGGTGGATTCGCCGCATACTTCGGCCGGGCGCATACCGACCGAGGCGGGTTACCGCTTTTTTATCGATAGCCTGCTGGAAGTCGATGATCTCGCCAGGTCCGCGCAACAGGCAATTTCACAAAGTTTTAGCGCCGACAAGACCTCTAGCGATCTGATTCACAGCGCCACCGACATACTGTCTCGGGTGACCCACCTGGCCGGTATTATCAGCCTTACCCATACCGCCCCGACCGAGGTAAGGCACATCGAGTTCATGAAGCTGAGCGAGCGCCGCGTGCTGGTGATCCTGGTAATCAACAAGGACGACGTGCATAACAAGGTCATTCACGTGGATCGCGACTACAGCGAACTGGAGTTACAGCAGGCGGCGCAAACGCTGAGTCGTTATCTTATTGGTCGTAGTTTCGAAAATGCGCGCCAGTTAC
>Ga0224508_10000715_pt1 | contig 31833 bp, 24 predicted proteins | sample SF_Jan12_sed_USG_4_FD_170157 | JGI IMG/M metagenome (GOLD analysis project Ga0224508, IMG submission 170157) | Sediment microbial communities from San Francisco Bay, California, United States - SF_Jan12_sed_USGS_21 | ecosystem: Environmental > Aquatic > Marine > Sediment | place: USA...
GCGAGGCGTCGATAATCTTGGAGACGATGCCCTTGGCCTCCTTCGGCTTCTCGAGCAGGAACTCCTCGAGGCGCATCGACATCGACTGTTCGACAATGCCTTTAATTTCAGATGAAACTAATTTATCCTTGGTCTGTGATGAGAATTTCGGGTCCGGCACCTTGATCGAAAGCACAGCGGTCAGCCCTTCGCGCGCATCATCGCCGCTCGGCGTGAATTTGTCCTTTTTGCCGCTGAGCTCTTTTTCGATGTAGGAGTTCAGCGTCCGCGTCAGCGCCGAGCGAAAACCGGCCAGGTGCGTGCCGCCATCGCGCTGTGGAATGTTGTTCGTATAGCAGAACATGTTTTCCTGGTAGCCGTCATTCCACTGCAGCGCGGCCTCGACGCCCACGTCGTCTTTCATCAACGAAAAGTGGAAGACGCTCGGGTGCACCGGCGTCTTGTTGCGGTTCAGGTGTTCGACGAATGCCCGGATACCGCCCTCATACTCGTAAGTATCCTCCTGCTCATCGCGCTCATCGACGAGCCGAATACGAACGCCGGAATTCAGGAACGATAACTCCCGCAAGCGCCGCGACAGCACGTCGTACTGAAACTCGATGTTGTTGAATGTCGCGGCGCTCGGCTTGAAACGCAGCGTCGTGCCAGTGCGGCTCGTGTCGCCGACCTCTGCCAGCGGCGCCAGCGGCTCGCCGTGTGCGTACTCCTGCTGGTAGGTCTTGCCGTCGCGATGAATGGTCAGCACCAGCTGCTCCGACAGAGCGTTGACGACCGATACACCGACGCCGTGCAGGCCGCCGCTAACCTTGTACGAGTTATCGTCGAACTTTCCGCCGGCGTGCAGCACGGTCATGATCACCTCGGCGGCCGACCGCCCTTCTTCGGGATGCATGTCCACCGGGACGCCCCGACCATCGTCGCTGACGGTTACCGACTCGTCGGCGTGAATCGTGACGGTTATGACGTCACAATGGCCGGCCAGCGCCTCATCGATTGAGTTATCGACAACCTCGAAAACCATATGGTGCAGGCCGGTGCCGTCATCGGTGTCGCCGATGTACATTCCGGGCCGTTTGCGAACGGCCTCAAGGCCCTTTAACACCTTGATATTACTGGAAGTATAGCTTGTCTGGTCGGTCATTCGAGATCCTCTGGGCGCAACCGAACTATTGTATCAAAAAAGGGGCCCCCAAAGGGCCCTCAAAGTGTTCTTTTTTAAGGTGTTTTAGGGCCCTGACGGCCGCTTTCGTCCGGATTAAGAAGTCGGTGATATCGCCGTCATTTTTCCGTGTTCCACGTGGAACATCGTCGCGCCCGGTGGCGGCCCCAACGCCCCCGCCTCCAGGCTCGTTGCGATGACCTGGCTGCCGAGCCCCTCAACGGCAGCCAACAGTTTTTCCAGTGATTCGGCATCGAGTTCTGCGGCCGGATCGTCCATCAGCAGAATCAGCGGCCGCTCGACCACCGTTTGCGCGGTATCGGTCGCGGCCAGGATCATCGCGCTGGCCAACAGCTTTTGCTGACCTCGAGACACCAGCTTCTTCGCCAGGCGCTCGTCATACCGAACCCGGAGGTCCGCGCGGTGCGGTCCCTGCTGCGTGGCGCCCAGCTGCAGATCGCGCTCCAACCCCTCCTCCAGCGCCGTCTCCAGGTCGGCCTCTTTGCGCCAGCCCCGCTGATACTCGAAGCCCAATTTGGTACCAAGAAGCCTGTCACCAAAAGATTGGAGGCTTTCGAGCACAACATCGAGGGAGCGTCGCCGGGAGGCGTCCAGATCGGCCCCGAGCGCCACGAACTCCGCGTTCCAGCTCCGTATGGTCGGTGGCGCCGCGCGCGCCTTCAGCGCAGCGTTCCGTTGTTTCAGCGCACGACGGAAGCGCCGCCAGCGCATTAGATGATCGTGTTCCACGTGGAACGCGATCCAGTCGAGATACCGGCGGCGCTGTTCCGGACCCCCCGCGACCAGGTTGTGAACCTCGGGATCTATCACCTGCAGCGGCAACGTTGCCGCCAGAGTTGCCGCGCCGCCGTCACCAATCCCGTCCACCCTGACCTCGAGGCCGGCCCGGCTGTTGCGGACACCCACGCTGTGCTTGCGCGCGTCATTCTCGACCTGCCCGAATAAAACAAATTCGTCTTTGCCGTGCTGGATCAGAGCTGCCGTGCTCGCCCCGCGGAACGACTTGCCCCGGCCCAGATACGCGAGCGCCTCGAGCAGGCTCGTTTTCCCGGAGCCGTTAGGGCCGACGATCAGATTGAAACCCGGCTCGAATTCGGCCTCGACGCTTTCAAGACAACGAAAGTTGCTTACCCTGAACGACCGGATCACCGCCAGCTCCGCAACCGGCGTATCGGCTAAAGCCGCATAGGCATAACCACAAAAGTGCAGTCGTCGTTGCCTGGCTGACGAATAAGGCAGCTGGAGTTGCTATCCTGCACCGACAGCGTTACGTCGTCGCCGTCCACTGCTCCCAGCGCATCCAGTAAGTAATTGACATTAAAGCCAATTTCGATGTCCTCGCCGGCATACTCGACCTCCAGCTCTTCCTCCGCTTCTTCCTGCTCGGGATTGTGCGCCTGCAGGACTACACCACTGTCCCGAATGACCAGCCGGATACCGCGGTATTTTTCGTTGGATAAAATAGCGGTGCGCTGTAACGCCCCCCGAAAAGCCCCGCGGTCTGCTTTGAGTTCGTTTGAGGACTCTTTTGGAATTACGCGCTCGTATTCCGGAAAACGACCATCAATCAGCTTGGACGTGAACCGGATGCCGTCGAGCTGGATCCGGACGTGATTGGCGCCCAGCTCGATTTCAAGGTCACCATCCCCGCTCATCAGCCGCTGCAGTTCGAGCACTCCCTTTCGAGGCACGATAACCTGCTGCTGATCGAGCTTCGCCGACAAATCGGCCTGGCAGAGTGCCAGCCGATGACCGTCCGTGGCAACAGCTCGCAAATGGGCGCCAGCCGTTTCCAGCAGCATCCCGTTCAGGTAATAGCGTACATCCTGCTGAGCCATAGAAAAATGTGTCTTTTCAATAAGTTTACCCAGAATCTCTTGCGACACGAGGATGCTCTGGCCAGCTCTAATATCATCAATGACCGGAAACTCAGCCGCCGGTAACGTCGCCAGGTTGAACCTGCTTCTGCCGCCCTTTACTGCCAGCTTCTCACCACTGAGGCTGACATTGACTGTCGTCCCTTCGGGCAGCGCTCGACAGATATCGAGAAACTTGCGCCCGGACACCGTAATCTCGCCACCGGTTTCCGTATCCACATCTGTTTCGGCAACGAGCTCAACCTCAAGGTCTGTTGCCGTTACGGACAAGTGCCCGTCGCGAGCGATCAATAAAACGTTGGAGAGTATCGGCATCGTTTGCCGCCTTTCGACAACACCAATAACCGCCTGCAATGGCTTCAACAGCGTTTCCCGGGCTGCGCTAAACTTCATAGGTTCCACCTGTTAATAAATATTGGAAATTTATATTTTATTGTTATTATTAAGCACGCGAGGTCCTGTGCATAACTTTAATAATAATATATTAATCAATAGCTTATCGTTACTAATTTGGCCTAATATTTCAAGTATTACCAGTCCGCACCCTGTGCACAGACTGTGGATAAAAAATCTACGACGTGTTTTCCACGGCTTATCCACATCATCCTGTCAAGGTTCTCAACAGGTTCAAATAATCATCATCGACACGCTTGTCTGTCTCCCGCAGGCTGGCTATTCGGCGGCACCCGTGTAAAACCGTCGTGTGGTCGCGTCCACCAAACGCATCGCCAATCTCCGGCAAGCTGTGGTTCGTCAGCTCTTTCGCGAGGGTCATGCCGATTTGCCGTGGCCTGGCAATTGACCGGCTGCGTTTCTTGGACAACAGATCTCCCACGCGAATCTTAAAGTAGTCGGCCACCGTTTTCTGAATGTTTTCGATCGAGACCAGGCGGTCCTGCAGCGCCAGCAAGTCTCGCAAGGCTTCTTTGGCAAAACCAAGATCGATGTCTCTGCCCGTGAAGCGGTAATTCGCAATGACGCGACGCAGTGCGCCTTCGAGTTCACGAACGTTTGAGCGGATTCGCTTGGCAATAAAGAACGCGACCTCTTCCGGTAGCTCGACGTTTTCCGCATTCGCCTTGCTCATCAAAATCGCGACGGAGGTCTCGAGCTCCGGCGGCTCGATCGCCACCGTCAAACCCCAGCCGAAGCGCGACTTCAATCGTTCCTCGAGGCCATTGACCTCTTTCGGATAGCGATCGCAGGTGAGAATGATTTGTCTCTGGCCCTCGAGCAGTGCGTTAAACGTATGAAAAAACTCTTCCTGAGAGCGCTCTTTACCGGCAAAAAACTGAATATCATCAATGAGTAACGCATCGAGCGAACGATATGATCGCTTGAATTCAGAAATTGAATTGTGCTGCAGGCCCTTGACCATATCGCCGACGAAACCTTCCGAATGCACGTAGCTGACGCGAGAGCCGGGCGCCGCCGCCTTCATCGCGTTCCCGATAGCGTGCATCAGGTGCGTCTTGCCGAGCCCCACGCCGCCGTATATGAACAGCGGGTTATAGGATTTACCCGGGTTGGCGCCGACCTGGGTTGCCGCAGCCCGGGCAAGCTGGTTGCTCTTGCCTTCGATAAAGTTTTCGAAAGTAAAGGTGGGATTCAGGTGCGATACGACCGGCGCCGCCGCGCTGGCCTTCCTGATCACGGGCCGCGATGGGGCCGAATCAGGCCGTGCAGCGACGGCATGCCGGGAACCCACTTCAATAACCAGCTCAGCGTCCGCATTGTTCTCCGCGACCAGCTCCAGGATGCGCTGCAAATGATGTTGCTGGAGCCAGTCCACGACGAAGCGGTTCGGCGCCAGCAGCTTTAGTACGCCATCGTCATCCACGGCCTGGAGCGGTCGAATCCAGGTATTGAATTGCTGTTCGGGCAGCTCCGCCTGAAGGACGCGTGTGCACTGGTTCCAAAGCGTCGATTCGGCTGACAAGATGTTCCTCGGCGGGCCACGTTAGGCCACTAATGCAGATAAGGATAATAGTGGAGACCGGGCAGTCTATACCGTTAGCGATAGCGCCGCCAGAGGCGGTTATCCACAGGTTATTAATCACTGAAAACCCACTGATTACACTAGTCTATTGACACTGTCAGACCATCTGCGTACCCTTGCCGCCCTTCCAAAAGCACGGCTCGATTTTGGCCGGCTTACGATCCAGGTATAAAGCCATGAAACGGACATTTCAGCCCAGCAAAATAAAACGCGCTCGCACTCATGGATTTCGCGCGCGCATGGCCACCAAAGCCGGGCGCCTCGTTATCAAGCGCCGCCGCGCGAAAGGCCGCGCACGGTTGACGCCATAGACCGGCGAGCTTCGCTCTCTACGGCAGGCAGCGGACGAAATCGATTCGAAAAGCGCCACCGGCTTCTCGACGAGGCAGCGTATGGGCGCGTGTTTCGAGGCGCGCACCGAAGTAGAGACGCAATGTTTACGGTGTTGTGCCGATCCAATGAACAGGAAATCTCCCGGCTCGGACTGGCCATCGCGAAGAAACACTGCAAGCAGGCGACCGGCAGGAATAGAATCAAAAGAGTCGTTCGCGAATCCTTCCGGCAACATCAGGCATTATTGGCTGGCCTCGACATCGTCGTGATGAATCAACCGGACGCAAGGGACGCAAACAATCAAAGCTTGTTCGCCAGTCTCGAACAACATTGGCGCCGTGTGAGTAAGACAAAGCGAACACGGCAGGAAAGCTAATCGATGGATAACCAACGACTGCTGGTATGGGCCTTCTTCGGCCTCATGGCCTGGATCACATACCAGACCTGGGTGCAGGACTACGCGCCGCGACCGATACCGGCGGCGGCGCAGCAGACCACGCAGGAATCGCCGACCGCGACGGTGCAGGGCATCGATGACATCGACGATGACCTACCGGAAATAACGGCCCCGAGCAGCGCGGACGCGCTGCCAGCAGCGCCCGGCGAACCGCCCGAGGTGGCCGCGGAGTCGACCGCGCCCTTCGTACATGTGACGACAGACGTTCTCGATGTCGAGATCAGCACTCGAGGCGGCACGGTGCAGCGCGCAACGTTGCTCAATTATCCCGTCGCCAAGGACCAGCCGAATACGTTGGTGCAACTGCTAACGACGGACCCCGACAGCTTGGGCCTGATCGAGTCGGGGCTACGAGCGCTCGACGGCGCACCGGAAGCGACCCACCTGAGCATGTTCGAGGCCCCGCTGAACCGATACGATCTGGGCGCCGACGACGACATGGTGGTGGTGCTGAGCTGGGCGGATCCCAGCGGCATCGCGGTGGAAAAAAGGTACCGCTTTAGCCAGGGCAGTTACGTTATTCACCTGGAACAGATCGTAACGAACGCCAGCGCCGACCCCTGGCGGGGCGCGGAGTACCTTCGTATCAAGCGCTACAGCCGGGAGCAAGAGCGCTCCATGTTTGACGTCGATTCGTATTCTTTCGCGGGTCCGATTATTTACGACGGCGAAAAATCGCAGAAGCTCAAGCGCGGCGACCTGCTGGACGATGGCAAATACGAATACGATGCAACCCAGGGCTGGTTAGGCGCTATTCAGCACCACTTCGTTACCGCCGTCGTGCCGCCGACCGGAGAAGACTTCAGGTATCAGGTCGCAGTGAACGGCGGCATTTCGACCAGCAGCACAATAGGCCGAAACGTAACGTCCATCGCGCCGGGCAGCCGGGAGGTTTTCAGGGCCACGCTTTTCGTTGGGCCAAAGTTGCAGTCGCAACTCGAAGAGATTGACAATTCGCTGAAGCTGACGGTCGATTACGGCTGGCTGACGATTATTTCGCAGCCGCTGTTCTGGCTCCTCAGCGTCGTACATGGCTTTGTCGGTAACTGGGGCGTAGCGATTATCCTGGTTACGTTCCTGATCAAACTGGCGTTTTACAAGCTGACCGAATCGAGCGGCCGCTCGATGGCCAAGATGCGCAACCTGCAGCCGCGCATGAAGGCATTGCAGGATCGGTACAAGGACGATCGCCAGGCGCTCAGCCAGGCAATGATGGACTTGTACAAACGTGAAAAGGTGAACCCGGCGGCCGGCTGTTTACCGATCCTGATACAGATGCCGTTTTTCCTCGCGTTCTACTGGGTGCTGTTGGAAAGCGTCGAGATGCGACAGGCGCCGTTTGCGCTCTGGATCACCGACCTGTCGACGCGCGATCCGTATTTCATCCTGCCGCTCATCATGGGTGTCGCCATGTTCATGCAACAAAAGCTGAACCCTGCTCCGGCCGATCCGGTGCAGGCGAAAGTCATGCAGATCATGCCGATCATGTTCACGGTGTTCTTTGCGTTCTTCCCGTCGGGCCTGGTGCTTTACTGGGTGACCAACACGCTGTTGTCGATCGCCCAGCAATGGAAGATCAACACCGTGGTCGAGGCCGAAGCGAAGGCGCAGAAGACCGGTAAGAAAAAGAAAAAGAACGCCGGCGACAACGACAGCCAGGTGTGAAAACCCACCGGGTTGTTCATGTGGGGTCTTCGGCTGACGATACAGCCACATATCAGGACGGGGCGGGACAGGTAGCCGAACACGCCTCGCGTGTTCCTTCCTCGTCACGTATTTTCATCGAGCTGCCAGCTCGGCTACGGATTCGGCCACCTGTCCCACCCCGTCCTGATCACGGCCTGGAGCCGGCGGACGAACTCATGACGCTCTCGTTGAAGAGCGCGGTGGACAACACACCCGAATCTGTAGCCGCAGGCGTGTGAGGGTGTGTTGTCCGCTGCGCTCGATGTGCGGAGAGCCCACAGGTTGTCACCGGCTGCGAACAACCTGCAGAGAGGTCACAGCTAGGTAAGCTCCGAGCGCACTTTTACTTCGCCATGCAAGGTGCGATGCACCGGGCAGCGATCGGCGATTTCAAGCATGCGTTCGCGCTGCGCATCAGTTAGCTCGCCCTCGAGTGTGATGGTGCGCCGAAACTCGTCTATCTTGCCCGAGCCGCTCTCACAGTCTTTGCAATCCTCCGCATGAATCTTGTCATGCATTACGCGCACCGTCGCCGAATCCAGCGGTAAGTTTTTGTGACGCGCGTACATCTGCAGCGTCATCGACGTACAGGTTGCCAGCGCCGCGGACAAAAAATCATACGGTGTGGGGCCGAGGTCACTACCGCCGATCGAAGTCGGTTCATCGGCAAGTAACTCGTGCCGGCCGGCACGAACATCCGTGCGAAAGCCGTGAGCCGGCGTGCGCGCAACGACCTCGCCGGCCGGTGCCTGCAGCGCATCTGTCGCTGCCGCAGCTGGCAGGTAACGGGACGCCCACGCCGCGAGCGTATGCCCGACATAGCGGGAGTCCGCCGCATGACTCAACAGGTGGTCGGCCTTGTCGAGGCTGATAAAACTCTTGGGATGTTTCGCGGCGCGAAACAGCTCCGATGCGTTGTCGATATCAACAATGTCATCGAGCGGCGCATGCATCACAAGCAGTGCTTTGCGCAGTGACCCGACGGTGTCCGCCAGGTTCTGATTCTCAAGGTCCTCGACGAACTGCCGCTTCATCAGGAATGGTCGGCCGCCCAGGTCGACTTCCGCCTGGCCGTGTTCTTCGAGCGCTTCTTCGGACCCCGAAAACAGGTGCAACACGTGGGCCGGATCAAACGGCGAACCGATGGTAGCAACCGCTACGGCGGACGAGACGCTGGGCGCTGCCTGTAACACGGCCGTACCGCCGAGCGAGTGGCCGACCAGTATCGTCGGCGGCTCGTGCGCGTTTTCGAGATAGCTGACCGCGGCGAGAAGATCGACGACGTTGGAAGAAAAGTTGGTATCGGCGAATTCGCCCTCACTCTGGCCAAGGCCGGTGAAATCGAAACGCAGAACGGCAATGCCTTCGTCGTTGAGCGCGCGCGCAATATTGCCCGCCGCCTTGATGTCTTTGGAGCAGGTGAAGCAGTGCGCGAACAGAGCATAGGCCAGAGGCCGGGACTCTGGCGTGCTGAGGATTCCAGCCAACGTTTCGCCGCGATTGTTCGGGAAGGTTACGTGCAGATTCGGCATAAGGAGATGACCTGTGGTTTCATGTACAAATGGCGTCGGATACAGACACTATTGTAGCGGCGGCGACGCCTCCCGGGCGCGGCGGCATTGGTATCGTCAGAGTATCCGGCAAACGGACGGAGCGTATCGCGCGCGCGTTGCTGGGCAGTTTACCGGAACCGCGCACCGCGACGTATCGCTCATTTCGTGATGCTCACGGCAGCCCGATGGATGCGGGGATCGCTCTTTATTATCCGGCGCCCGCATCGTTTACCGGTGAGTCAGTGCTGGAGCTGCAGGGGCACGGCGGTCCCATGCTGGTGTCGCTGATCGTCGATGCGGTCGTCGCGCTCGGCGGCCGTAAGGCGCGACCGGGCGAGTTCTCCCAGCGCGCGTTTCTGAACGACAAGCTCGACCTGGCGCAGGCGGAAGCGATCGTCGACGTGATCGATAGCGGCACGGCCCAGGCAGCGCGAGCGGCGATGCGATCATTAACCGGGTCTTTTTCGCGCGCCGTCAACGACCTGGCGGCACAGGTCAAGGCGTTGCGCATTCATGTTGAGGCGGCAATCGATTTTCCCGAGGAGGAGATCGATTTTCTATCGGACATGAAATTGAAAGCCAGGCTCGAAGATTGCGCGGCGGCATTCGAGACACTCACGGTCCGGACGGAACAGGGCCGTGTGCTACGCGACGGCTACCAGGTGGTCATCGTCGGCAAGCCGAACGCCGGTAAATCCAGCCTGCTGAACCTGTTAAGCGGCCAGGAGGCGGCGATCGTTACCGAGGTGGCCGGAACGACACGCGATATCCTGCGTGAACAAATCGACATCGATGGGCTGGCCGTCGAGCTGGTCGACACGGCAGGCCTGCGAGACGATCCCGGGCGCATCGAAGCCGAGGGGATCCGCCGGGCACGTCAGGCGATCGAGAATGCTGACGCTGTACTGTGGATTCAGGATGCCTCCGAGCCGGACCATGGCGCTATCGCTGAGGCGCTGCCGGCCGACATCCCGGTGATCGTCGTCCGCAACAAGATTGACCTGGTGGGCGAGGCGCCGGGTAAAACCGGAGACGTTGTGTGCCTGTCGGCAATCACAGGCGCCGGTGTCGATGCGCTGCGCCGCCGCATTCGTTTGCTGGCCGGCTACGAAGACCAGGGGGACGGGGCGTTTACGGCACGGCGGCGTCACCTTGATGCGTTGGGCAAGGCGCAGGCGCACTACCGGCAGGGACTGCAGGCGCTCGAGGAGGCGCGTGCGGGCGAACTGCTTGCCGAGGAGTTGCGGCTCAGTCACGCGGCGCTCGGCGAAATCACCGGCGCCACAAGCTCCGACGATTTGCTCGGGGCAATCTTCTCAGAATTCTGCATCGGCAAATAGCGAAGGCCTGCCCGCCGCCGGAATCATTGTCGCAATGCCGGCGCGGCCGGCATTCGCATCGGGCTGCGTGAGCACCGATTGTCGAACCGCTCTCGAGATCAAGGCCTGAAGCGTGGCTCGTCGATCGACAATTCCGTCACTGTCCCGTACTCGGCCAACGCCTCGCGAAGTTGCGTCGCATCGCCAACGACAACAAAAATCACGTCGTCGGCTGACGGATAAACCTCGTTAATGGTGTCGGCGATGCCCTCGGCGGCTGCTGCCTCGAGCGCCGCACCGTAACCATCGACGTAGTCGGCATCGAGGCCGAACAGCTCGAGCCGCGCGAACTGGGCGGCAAGCTGACTCGCGGTTTCGAGCCGTGGCGGGAATTGACCCATGATGTAGTTGCGAGCGGAGCTGACCATCGGCGTATCAAGGCCCGAGTCGCGCAGTGTCTCGAGAAGGTCCAGCGACATGTCGATGGCCTCGATGGTCGTGCCGGTCTCGGAAAACGTGCTGATGGCTACAAAACCACCGGCGGAGAGGCGCTGGAGCATCGACCAGGCGCCGTACGTCAGGCCCGACTCGATGCGTAACGCGTTATTGAGCATGGACGTGAAACGCCCACCGAAAACCGTGTTGGCGATGTCCAGCTCAGCCCGCCGTCCGTAATGGATGCCGACGGCAACATTGCCTATCCAGAAGTTAGCCTGTGTGGCGCCGGGTTTGTCGATTAGCAGCACGCGCCGACCCGCCTGCTTTTCGGGCACCGGCGTCGCCTCGAGCCCGAGCGCCGCCGCGCGCCAGTCGCCAAGCATTGCGGTCAGGCGCTGCTTCATCGCCACGGCGTTAAAGTCACCAACGACAGAGACGATCAGCCGATCGCCACCGACGTGGTTTTCATAATAGGACAGCACGTCTTCGTGCGTGATCTCCGCGAGAGACGACTCGCTGCCGCCAACCGGGTTGCCATAAGGGTGCTCGCCGAACAGAAATGCGCGCCCGTAGGAGGGCAGCAAGTCACGCGGGTTGGAGCCCTTGGCCGCCTTGATCAGGTCAATGGAACGATCACGCAGCTTGGCAAATTCTTCTTCATCGAGGGCCGGTTGCTGCAGCATATCCGTCACCAGCTCGAGCATCAGCTCAACGTCGCGCGACAGGAAGTTCGCACTGATCGTAATGGACTCGGCGCCGCCCGACACGGATAGCTCGCCACCCACGCTGGCAACGGCCTCGGCGAAGGCGGCCGCATCGCGTTCGTTGGCGCCGTATTCCAGGAGGCCCGCGAACAGACTGGCCAGGCCACCACGTCCGGAGGGGTCGGTGACCGCGCCACCACGAAGCACCGCGCGCAAACCGATCAGCGGCACGTCATGTTTTTCGCTGAGCAACAGGACGGCGCCATTCTGCAGCTCGACCCGCTCGTACTCGGGCAACTCGATACCGGCGGCGCCGGCGGCCGTCGCAATGAAAAGAGCGATGGGTGCCAGAACTGCCCGTCGCACGCCGATCACGATGACTCTCCGGCAGTCGTTGCGGGCGCACGTAACACGCCGACTGTCATGTTGCCACGGCGAAAGATCGTTGCGGCGACCGCTCGCAGCTGCTCGCGCGTCACCGCGTTGATCTCTTCCGGCTCGGCGAACAGGTTTTCGAAGCTGCCGGTGAAGACTTCGGAATTGCCGAGAGCCGCCGCCTTGCCGCTGATTGTGGCAAGCCCTCGCCAGTAATTCGCCAACAGGATGTTCTGCGCCTTACTGAGCTCGGCGTTGCTCACGCCCTCGTTGGCAACGCGCGCCAGCTCTTCGAGCACGCGGGCCTCAACCGCTGCCACATCACTGCCGGGAGGCAGCGTCAGGTGCAAGTATACGAGGCCGGGATCGAAGCCTTCGTCCTGCCAGCCGCCGACCGCCAGCGCAAGCTGTTCTTCCTCTACCAGCTGCCTGTGCAGGCGAGATGAGCTGTCGCCGACGAGAACCTGCAGCAACAGGTTCATGTGCCGCGTCTCGGGGTCAGCGGCCGTGCCGGCGTGGAACGCAAGGTGCAACAACGGGGTTGGTGCCTCCGTCTCGACCAGGATGCGACGCTCACCCTGTTGCTCGGGCTCGGTCGTGCGTACGGGCGGCGGCGGATTCTGTCGCGGAATAGGTGCGAAATACTGCTCGGCCAGCAAGAAAATCTCTCCGGGCGACACAGCACCGGAGAACACCATGGTGCAGTTATTGGGCGCGTAATAAGTCTCGAAGTAGGATTCGAGATCGTCCTTGGACCAGCGCTCTACATCCGACGGCCAACCGATAACGGGGAGCCGGTACGGGTGCGCGACAAACGCGGCTGCGCGCATCTGTTCATAGAGTCGCCCGAAATTATCGTTATCGATACCGTGGCGCCGCTCCGAATAAACGACATTGCGTTCGCTGTCGATCATGTCCGCATCGAATTCGAGGTACGCGAGTCGTTCCGCTTCGATCTCGAAAATCGTCTTTAGTGCGGAGCGCGGAAACCAGTTCTGGTACACGGTAAGGTCGTTGGACGTGTAGGCATTACTGGAACCGCCGGCCGCCTCCATGATTCGATCGAATTCACCGGGCTCCAGTTTGTCCGTGCCATTGAACATCATGTGCTCGAAAAAGTGCGACAACCCGCTGATACCGGGGTACTCGTTGCGGCCACCAGCGCGCACGAAGTTGTACAGCGCCACGTTCGGAATATCGTGATCCGGCCAGACGATAATGCGCAGGCCGTTCGAGAGCGTGTACGACGTGATTTCCTTTGGTACACCGGCCGCAAGCGGTGAGTCGTAGACGGGCCGCAGGGGAATCTCTTCGACCGGCTCGGGGCGTACAAACTCGAACTCGGGCAGCAGGCGCTCGCCGATCACGGCGGCAACGCCGAGCACGCCGAAAACGGCTACAGCAGCATTCAGTTTGTGGCCCGTCTTGTAGACGATGGATTGCGTCTGATCGTGCTCGACACCCTTCTTGACGCCCTGCGGTGTGATCTCGTAAACCCAGGCGAAGATCAGGGCAACCGGAAAGCCGATCGCCAGCAGTAACAGCACGAATTCCTTGGCCCAGATCGGCGCAATCCCGCCGCTTACCGCATGATCGACCGCCCATACGATCAACAGGCTGGATACCGCGTACAGCAAGGCAACCTTCAAAACATTACGGCGCCGGAGCTCTGCAAACAGGGACATATTAATTATTCTAATCGCCGGACCCTCCATGTTGGAGAATCGGCTGGCATTGTCAACCGCTGCGACGCGTTTCGGTGAAAAGAGCGCGGTGGACAACACGCCCGAATCTGTAGCCGCAGGCGTGTGAGGGTGTGTTGTCCACCGCGCTCTGTGTGCGGACTGTCAGCAGGTTGTCACCGACTGCGAACAAACTGCAGGGAGGTTACACCTACCCCAGCAGGCCTTCCCGGCGGTACAGTCGCGCGCAAACCCAGGTCAACAGCGCGCCCAGCAACAGCGTGCTGGTGACGGAAATGGCGACGTGCAAACCGTTGACCGGCTCATTCTTGATCAGGTCGACCAGCAACAGGTGTTGACTCAGGCTGGGCACGAACATGAACTCGAGGCGCGGCCTGAGCGTCAGTATGCTGGCAATCAGGATCGGCAGCGTCGGCGCAAGCAGCAACACACTAAGCCAGGTTTGCGCCTCCCGGTAACTTTTCGTGAACGACGCGACCAGCGTCATCAGCGCGGCGCCCAGCAAGATAAAGGGTGCGAACAGCAGAAACGCGGCTAGCAACACGAGTGGCCCGAAATTGGGCGTCATACCGAGCTGCTGCAGCGGCATGAACTCGAGCGCGACAAAAAACGCCAACAGGCTAAGCGTTAACGATAGCGCCATAAACAGGCAAGTCGCCGCGATCTTGCCGACGATCAGTTGCCCGCGCGTCACCGGCAGTGACAGCAGCGGTTCGAGCGAGCCTCGCTCGCGCTCACCGGCGGTCGAGTCGATAGCGAGATACATGCCACCCATCAGGCACGCAAAAATAAGGAAGTAAGTCATCATGCCGAGCAGAATGGCAGACCGGCCGCTGGGCGTGGACACGTCGATCTCGTCGATATTCAGCGGCCGCAGCACCGCCGGATTCACGCCGCGCGCCAGCAACCGGATGCCGGCGAGCCGCTCGCTGTATCGGTACAAGGCGCTGCGCAGGCGCCGGGTATCGCGATCGGCGTCGTTATTGGCCTGGTCGGAGAGCACCTCGACCCTGGCGGGAATAGCGTCGGCCAGCTGCTCGCCGAAGCGTTCCGGAATGACCAGTATGACGTCGCTCGAACCGACGGTTACGGCCTCGATCGCGGCGGACCGGTCACCGGGCGCGTCGACGACGTCGATGTTCTCGGACTCGAGGAAGCGCACCAGGTTAGGGGCATGTTGCGCCCCGACGACGGGTAGCTCCATGGTTTGCTGGGCATTTTCGAGCGACTGTTGGATCGACATGTTGATGGCAAAGGCGAACAACGCCGGGCCAAAAATCGGGCCCATGATCAAGGCTGATGCCAACGTGCGCCGATCGCGAAAATTGTCGAGAATCTCCTTGGCAAATACGATGAAAGCGGTGCGAATCACGCCGGTGGCACCATGTGTATTGCGTGGACGAAAGCATCTTCGAGGTCGTCGCAGCCGGTCCGCGAACGAATACCGTCGACCGAGTCGTCAATCGCGACCTGGCCATTCGCAATGATGCAGATGTCGTCGCAGAGTGCCGCAACCTCTTGCATGATGTGGCTGGAGAACAGCACGCACCGACCTGAGTCCTTCAGCTTCAGGATCAGTTCGCGCAGGGAACGCGTCGCCATGACGTCGAGGCCGTTCGACGGCTCATCGAGAATAATATTCCGCGGGTCGTGTACCAGGGCGCGCGCCAGCGCGACTTTGGTGCGCTGGCCCTGCGAGAAACCCTTGGTGCGACGCTCGGCGAATTCGTCGATCTCGAGAAGCTTGATGATGTCGTTAACGCGATCGTCGACCTCTGTCTTGTCGATGCCGCAAAGGCGCGCAAAGTAGGCGACGTTCTCGCGGGCAGTGAGTTGCGGATACAGTCCCGCGCCGTGTGGCAACGCGCCGAAACGCTTGCGGGCGGTCAGGGGATCGGCGACGACGTCGAGGCCGTCGATCGTCGCGGAACCCTGGTCTGGCTTCAGGACGGTGTACAACACGCGCAGAGTGGTTGATTTACCGGCGCCGTTCGGTCCGAGCAGGCCGGTGATCTTGCCGTCTGGCGCGTCAAAACTGATGCCGCGAACAGCGCGCACCTTGCCGAATGACTTGTAAATGTCGGAAACCCGAATCACGGCAGTGGTCCCGAGAAATCGAGGAAAAAAGGCATGACAAAAGCACGCTCCAGGCAGGCGGCATCGACGGCGTCGGGGTCGGCAGCCGCTACAAACTTCTCGAGCAGCTTCGGCATACAGCCGACCGCGAGCTGGCCATGGCCCTGTGTCTTGCCGACCAGATGTCGCGCGTTGTCGAGATCCACGGCGGCAAGATCGGCATAGCGCGGCGGCGTAATTGGATCTGCGTCGCCGGACAGCAGCAGAACCGGCGCCGACGTCTCCAAAGGCTCCTTGAATTCATCGTCTACCGGACCGGCCGGCCAGATCGAACAAATAGTCTCGATGGCGTCGAGCTGAACGATACCGATGTAGCTTGCGGCCAGGCCGTCGAGGTCGATCGCGGCCCGATCGTAAAACGGCGCGTCCTCGCTGCAAATCACCGCGTTGTGCATGCCGATAAAAATAGATTCGGAAAGGCTGACCGACGTCATGCGGAACTGCGAGACCAGAGGCACCCAGCTACCATTCGCCGCCTCGTGGATCAGTAGCGGCAACAACGCGATCGTGTTCGGGTGGTAGGCGAGCAGACGCACGGCCGCGGCAAATTCGTCGCTGCCAAACTCTGTTTCTTCGTACCGGCCGGTGTTCGGATCAGGTGTGCTGACGACTACCGGCTCCGCTCGTAACGCTGCAACCATGTCAGCAAACGATTCGGCGAGCGCCGGAAAACGATCATTGCAGGCCTCGTCCGCTACGCAGCGCGCGAACACGCGATCGACCGCCTTCTGGCTCTCGGTCGCGATCTCCGGTCCGAGCGATAGCTGCGGAGGGACGACGCCGTCAAGGATGATGGTACGCGTAACCTCCGGGTATCGGCGGGCGAAGTGTTGCGCGACTCGGGTGCCGTAGGAAACTCCGTACAGGTTCAGCGACGGGTAGCCGAGCGCAGCGCGCACCGCCTCGAGATCCGTGACAGCAACGCTCGACGTAAAGTAGCGGGGGTCGTATGGCAACGTGTCGAGACACTTACGGGTGAGCTCGAGCGTAAGTTCCGGGGAATAGCCGCCGGTAACGACATCCTCATCGAGTTCGCAATCCAGCGGTGCCGAGTCGCCGGTGCCGCGCTGATCCACCAGCAGGATGTCGCGGTTGCGGCGCAGCGGCTCGAAAGCGTATTCGGCTGCTGCATAAAACTGCACGGTACTTTGTCCCGGCCCCCCCGCAATCGGTACGACCGGGTCCGGCTCTGGCGTCAGGTTGAGCGCGGGCACGACGACGACACGAAGCGTGATATCGGGCGAGCCTGCGTCGGCCGGGTTTTCCGGGCGCAGTAGCTCACCGCAGCGCGCTTTGATGCTCGGATAAGCGGGCCCAGCCGTGATACGGCACGGACTCAGCTCAAGGGTCTGCGACCACACCGGCGGGGACGGGCACAGCAACAAAGAGGCCGCCACCGAAAAGACAAAAAAACCGCGGGACATCAAAAAAAACCAGGCGAAACAGCGCGCTATCTTGGACAAAGCGGCTCGGATAGTAAAGGGTAATGATCGGCCGAAACTGGCAACATGCGGGGTCTGCGACTAGAATCGCGGCCCTGCAAAAAAGAGCGACCTGGAAACCATGTCTCAGCAGTTCGATGTCATCGTGATCGGCGGCGGTCACGCCGGAACGGAAGCCTCGCTGGCGGCCGCTCGCAGCGGCGCGCGTACGTTGCTGGTCACGCAGAGCATCGCGACTCTTGGACAGATGAGTTGCAACCCGGCGATCGGCGGCATCGGCAAGGGACACCTGACCCGTGAAATTGACGCGCTTGGCGGCGCGATGGCGCGGGCAATCGATCGCGCCGGCATCCAGTTTCGGACGCTGAACAGCAGCAAGGGGCCAGCGGTGCGGGCGACACGCGCGCAGGCCGATCGTAAGTTGTATCGCCGCGCGATTCGCAGCTTGATCGGAAGCCGGGTAAACCTGTCGGTGGTGCAGCAATCCGTCGAGGACCTGATCGTCGACGGCGCGCGCGTCACCGGCGTCGTGACCGATCAGAATCTGCGGTTCCATGCGCGGACCGTGGTGCTGACCGTCGGCACATTTCTCGGCGGCAGAATCCTCGTCGGGAACACTGAAAAGCCCGGCGGCCGTGCCGGTGATCCGCCGTCTAATCCACTGGCCGCACGGCTTCGTGAGCTGCCGTTTAGCGTTGCACGACTGAAGACGGGCACACCGCCGCGTATCGACGGCCGCACACTGAACTATGAGGTGATGAAAGAGCAGCCGGGCGACGAGCCGCGACCGGTATTTTCGTTCATGGGCAAGCGCGACGAACATCCGCGACAGGTGTCCTGCCACATCACGCATACGACCGAGGCGACGCATGAAATCATACGCGGCGCACTCGATCAATCGCCGATGTACACCGGCATGATCGAAGGCACAGGACCACGGTACTGCCCGTCGATCGAGGACAAGGTCGTGCGTTTTGCCGACAAGGCGTCGCACCAGATTTTCGTCGAGCCCGAGGGGCTGCATACCAGCGAGATCTATCCGAACGGCATATCGACCAGCCTGCCTTATGCAACCCAGCTCGAATTTGTACGCTCGATCATCGGATTCGAGAAAGCGCATATTACGCAGCCAGGCTACGCGATCGAGTACGATTATTTCGATCCGCGCGAGCTGCGACCGACGCTCGAAACAAGACATGTGGGCGGCCTGTTTTTTGCTGGCCAGATCAATGGCACGACCGGCTATGAAGAGGCCGGTGCCCAGGGCCTGCTCGCGGGCATCAATGCGGCGCGCCAGGCGCACGATCTCGAATCCTGGTATCCGGCCCGGCATGAGGCGTATCTCGGCGTGCTTGTCGACGACCTGGTCACGCGGGGCGTCAGCGAGCCGTATCGAATGTTCACGAGTCGCGCCGAGTACCGGCTGACGCTGAGGGAAGACAACGCGGACATTCGGCTGACACCGATCGGACGAGAGCTCGGTCTGGTCGACGATGCACGGTGGGCGCTGTTCAATACGAAGCAAACGGCGGTCGCGGCGGAACAACAGCGTCTCGCGAGCATCACGGTGAGCGCGGCACGCTTAAACAGTGACGACGAGCGATTAATCGGTACGGCGTTGCAGCGCGAGTGTTCGGCCGCGGACCTGTTGCGCCGCCCCGAGTTCGATTACAACAAGGTCAGCGGGCTGTCGCCCGTAGGCGCGATGCCCACCGCAGAACTCGTCAGTGACGAGCAGCGCGAACAGGTGGCGCTGCAACTTGAGGTGCAGGCGAAATACGCGGGTTACATTGAGCGCCAGGAGCGCGAGATTGCGAAACACGCGAAGCAGGAACAACTGCGGTTGCCAGAGGACATCGATTACCGTCAGGTTGATGGTTTGTCGAACGAGGCGCGTCAGCGATTACTCGCGACGCGCCCGGTAACGCTGGGCCAGGCGTCACGCCTCGAGGGCATGACGCCGTCCGCCGTGTCGCTGTTGTTAATTCATCTCAAGAAACGGCAACTGCAGAAGAGCGCCTGACGACGCAGCCGCCTATCAAGAAGGGGCGGGACAGGTAGCCGAACACGCCTCGCGCGTTCCTTCCTCGTCATGTGTTTTCATCGGGTTGCCAGCTCGGCTACGGATTCGGCCACTTGTCCCGCCCCGTCCTGATTACGGCCTGGAGCCGACGCACGAACTCATGATGCACTAGTAAAGGGTGCGGTGGACAAACACACTCGAATCTGTAGCCGCAGGCGTGTGAGGGTGTGTTGTCCGCTGCACCCGGTGTGCAGGCTGTCCATAGGTTGTCACCGGCTGCTAACAACCCGGTGGGTTTCCACAGTTGGACGTTACTGGAACATCCCTAAAGGTATCGGCATCGGCGCGCCATTAACGGTGAGCAGGCCTTTCGCATACTCGGCCTTCATTTCGTAAACATCACCGTTCTTCTGCAGGACACCCATGTCGACCACAGCGCCCATTTGCGGGTTCATCTGCGTCGCCATATCGATCAGGCCCTCGGGTATGGAGATATCCGCAGAGGCCTCAGTGGCCAGCAACAATGATGTCCACTCAAACGTCGCAGGATCGTCTTCCTTCACCTTGAAATCCAGGCGAGTCTTGACCGTACCCATCGGCAGCACCACGTCGAGCTGATCGAAGCGCAGCTCAACCCCGGTTGCCAGCAACTGTTTCAGGTCGTCGCCCACGAGCGCCATCATCTGATGCGGGTTCGGGTTGGGGCCTTGCGTCTTCAGCGCCTGCTGCAGCGCACCGATGGCCTCCGCGTCCGCGCCTGACAGGCTGACATCGGCGACTACACTGACCTCGCCAAATTGCGGAATTGCCTCGGAATCGAGTTCCAGCACGGTGTGGCCGCTAAGCAGGCCGCTCTTCACTGTCGTACTGGCGTCGAGCTTCATGCTCTTGATGCCACCGGCCTGTACGCCGTTGCTCGTAACGGACAGGCCGCCGAGCTCTACCTTGGCGTCGCCAGTCGAAAACCCGTATTTCGTCGGTACCTGGTTGGCGTCAAAGGTAAGGCCGCTGATCTCGAGCAGGTCGGCGCCGTCTCCTGCGCTCAGTTTGCCAATGCGCCCGGCCGCCGTGACCTTGCCGTTGCTCGGATTGGTCGAGAAATCGATATCGGACTCGCCCCAAGACACGGTGCCGCCGTCTTCCTCGAAGGAACCGGCAGGCAATACGTAATTCGACCGCAGTTCACCGGAGAGCGCGACCTTGCTGTAGATGCTGCCCGGCAGCTCGACCGTCTCGCCGTCAGGCAGCTCGACGCTGAGTGTCGATACGGCGCTGCCGAGACCGGGGGTCAATGAGCCGTTATCACGCGCCAGCGAGCTCACCGCAAAGAGGCCGTGGTCCAGGTGGGTATTGATAATCAGGACCGGAAACGGGCCGATGTCCTGGGCTTGTGCCATAGAGCCCAGGGCTTCTTGCAACTTGTCGTTCTGAATTTCGACCCGATGCTGTCCTTCGGACGAAAACCAGCCGCGGCTGAAGTTCTCGGAGGTGACCGCCAGCGCGCCGCTTTCCTCGGCGGCCCAGTTGAGATTCTCTTCCACACTCTTCTCGGCCATGCGGCCGATCAGGCCGGGCGAGATGAGTATGACGAGCGCGAGGACGACGAGCAGTACCACTATGCCTTTTTTCACGAGTAAACCCTGTTTAATTACAAGCAATAACCGAATGCTAGCATGCAGACGGGGCAGAACCGCACGGTAACGCTAGAAATCGACACCGAGTGCCTCTACCATAGCGGCCTCGAAAACGCCCGGCCGTGAGGCCGGATCTGGACACTGCCCGAAACCGTGATGATTACGAATATGAATTGGGTGGCGTGCGCCGCCGCATTTTGCCTGGCGACCGCTTTACTGACACAGACGGCAAGCGCCGCTGGCGATCCGGAGGCCGGCGAGAAGCTGGCCTATACGTGCCTCGGTTGTCATGGCATCGAGGGCTACCGAAATGCGTACCCATCCTATCGCGTGCCCAAGCTTGGCGGGCAGACCCAGGAATACCTGGCGATAGCGCTGACCGGTTATCGCGACGGCAGCCGTTCGCATCCGACGATGCAGGCGCAAGGGAGCAGCCTGAGCGAGCAGGACATCCAGGATGTTGCCGCCTATTTTGCCGCATTTGGCCGCGAGACCGTTGCTACCGGCGGCACGCAAGGCGCCAGTTTCGAGAAGGCGCAGGCTTGCGCAGCCTGTCACGGCACTAACGGCATCAGCATGTCAGCGACGTGGCCGACGCTTGCCGGCCAGCATGAGGACTATCTCGAGTATGCGCTGAGGCAATACATGGACGGTACGCGCGGTGATGCGGTGATGCAGGCGCAGGCTGCACTGGTTGCGGAAGAGGACATCGAGGTGCTGGCGGAATATTTCGCGGGCCTTAAAGGACTTGAGACGACCCGGCCGGAATAATGCCGGCGGCAACGGTCGTCATAAACGGATGCCGGACAACAAAGCACGGACAACAAACATCGGCGACGGCATCGTCGCCATCGATACCGAGTACCAGCGCCCGCTGCAGGACGCGAGCCATCTGATCGTCGAGTCTGGGCGAGGCGCGTTCGTTGATACCGGCACCAACGACAGCGTGCCGCTGTTGCTCAACGCGCTTCAAACTCAGGACCTCGATGTCGGCGACGTCGAATTTGTCTTCCTGACACACATTCACCTTGACCACGCAGGTGGCGCCGGGCTGCTGATGCGCGAGCTCCCGAATGCGCGTTGCGTCGTGCATCCTCGTGGCGCGCCACACATGATCAGCCCGGAAAAACTGATCAAGGGCACAGAGGCGGTCTACGGCGCCGAAAAGACCCGCCGGTTGTACGGTGACATCCTGCCGATCGAAGAGCATCGAGTGCTGGTGCCCGACGATGAGCAGTGGATCAATTTCAATGGCCGTGATGTGCAGACGCTTTATACGGAAGGTCATGCACGCCATCACTATTGTCTTAACGACCCGGTGTCGAGCGGCGTATTCACGGGCGACAGCTTCGGCATATCGTATCGTGAGCTGGATACGGCGGCCGGCGAGTTCATATTTCCGGCGACCACACCGGCGAGCTTTGATCCGGTGGAGGCGCACAAAGCGGTGGACCGCATCATGAGTTGTTCGCCGACGCAGCTTTACCTGACGCACTACAGTCGGGTGACAGACATCGTGCGACTTGCCGCCGACATGCACGCCGGCATCGATGCGTATCGGCGGATGGCGCTCGATTGTCGCGCAGTCGAGGATCGCGGCGCCGCGCTCGAGGACGCGATGTATGATTATCTGTCGACACGATTGCTCGCCCACGGGTTCACGGGCGGCCACGACGCCATGCGCGCCATACTCGATGTCGACGTCTCGTTAAATGCTGCAGGCCTGGTTTCATGGCTGACGCGGCTCGATAAACAAGGGCTCTGAATGGACAACTTTCGTGCGTATCGGATTGCAGAGCGGGGCGGCGAGATAGTCGCCGCCTTCGAAGAAATGACTGTCGATGATCTGACTGAAGGCAATGTCGTCGTGCGTGTCAGTCACACGACGATCAATTACAAGGACGCCCTCGCGGTCACCGGCAAGGGTAAGATCTTGCGACGTTTTCCGCTGAACGGCGGCATCGATCTGGCTGGCGTTGTCGTCAGTTCCGAAGACGAACAGTTTCAGCCCGGCACCGAGGTGGTTGTCAACGGCTGCGGCCTGAGCGAAACGGTGGACGGCGGCTACGCGGAGTATGCCCGCCTCGACAGCAACAGCCTGGTGCCGCTGCCTGAGGGCATGTCGACGTTCGCGGCGATGCAAATCGGCACGGCAGGTTATACAGCGGCGCTGGCGATTCATCGTATGGAGCAGAACGGCCAGACCCCGGACCAGGGCCCGGTTGTCGTGACGGGCGCAACCGGCGGCGTCGGCAGTGTCGCTATCGATATGCTCAATGGCCGCGGCTATGAGGTCGTTGCCGTCACGGGCAAAGCGGGCGAGGAAGACTACCTGCGCACGATCGGCGCGAGCCGCATCCTGCTACGCGACGAGCTCGACTTTGGCAAGCGACCGATGGAAAAGGCCGAGTGGGCCGGGGCAATCGACAACCTGGGTGGCGATTACCTGGCCTGGCTTATTCGCACGATGCAATACGGCGGCAACATCGGGAGTATCGGGCTTGCGGCAAGCCCGGCCCTCAACACGACGGTGCTGCCGTTCATCCTGCGAGCGGTATGCCTGCTCGGCATCAACTCGGTGGAGACGCCGCCGGATTTGCGGCGCGCAGTCTGGTCGCGCATCGGTGGCGATCTGAAGCCCGCACATCTCGATACCATCGGGCATCGCAGCATCGGGTTCGACGAGTTGCCCGGCGCGTTCCAGGCATATATCGACGGAACCGTGACCGGCAGGACGGTCGTCGAAATCACCTAGTTATAGTCGGGCTGCAGGCTGTTCGCAGCCGGTGACACCCTCCCGACAGTCCGCACACCGAGCGCAGCGGACAACACACCCTCACACGCCTGCGGCTACAGACTCGGGTGTGTTGTCCACCGCGCTCTTCAGGAGAGCATCATGAGTTCGTGCGCCGTGTCCATGCCGTGATCAGGACGGGGTGGGACAGGTAGCCGAATCTGTAGCCTCGCTGGCAGCCCGATGAAAATACGTGACGAGGCAGGAACACGCGAGGCGTGTTCGGCTACCTGTCCCGCACCGTCCTGATTATGTGGCTGTGTCGTCAGTGGAGGACCCTGGACGAACAACTGGTGGGTTTCCGCACGTAGTCCGTCGCGCGCGCCGTCGCGCCATGGCTGACATCGACGGATCGCCGGATTTGGGAACAGGGGGTTGCGTGGTTTAGAATCCCCGCCCCGCGCCGATTTTAATCTCGATTAAAAATAGCAGGCTTGAGGCGCGTTCGGCCCAACTGATAAGAGGACGCACTATGAGTGCAGGAGCCCGGTTCCGCGCCGCGCTCGAAGCGGAGAGCCCGCTTCAGATCGTCGGCACTATCAACGCATTCACCGCCATGCTCGCCGAAAAAGCGGGCTTTCGCGCGATTTATCTGTCCGGCGCCGGGGTCGCGAATGCCTCTTACGGCATGCCGGACCTTGCCATGACGACGCTCAACGACGTTTGCGAGGATGTGCGCCGCATATGTTCGGCGACGGACCTGCCGTTGCTCGTCGATATCGACACGGGCTGGGGCAGCGCCTTTATGATCGGTCGGACCATCCGCGAAATGACATGGTCCGGCGCCGCGGCCGCACACATGGAAGACCAGGTCGCAGTGAAGCGTTGCGGGCATCGGCCTGGCAAAGCGCTGGTCGAGACCACGGAGATGTGCGACCGCCTGAAGGCGGCCGTGGATGGCCGGATCGATGATCAGTTCGTCATCATGGCGCGCACCGACGCCCACGCCGTCGAGGGGCAGCAGGCGGCGATCGACCGGGCCGCGGCTTACGTCGAGGCCGGCGCGGATATGATTTTCGCCGAGGCGCTTACCACACTTGAGGAATACCGACAGTTCACCGATGTCATTAGAGTACCAGTGCTCGCCAACCTGACCGAGTTCGGCAGGACGCCGCTGTTTACGACCGCGGAGTTGGCCGATGTCGGCGTGGCGATGACGCTATATCCGCTGAGTGCATTCCGCGCCATGTCGGCCGCGGCATTCAGCGTTTACGAAACCATTAGAAAAGACGGTACCCAGCGGGCGGTCGTCGACAAAATGCAGACACGCATGGAGCTCTATGACGTGCTGGGTTACCAGTCTTATGAAGACAGGCTTGATGCCCTGTTTGAAGAGCAGGGCCTGAAGACGGGAGAAAAACATGGCAGCTAACAAGAAGACCGGCGGACTGGCCGGTGTAACGGCAGGCAAGACTGCGCTATGCACCGTTGGCAAGGAAGGCGCCGGCCTTACCTACTGCGGTTACGACATTTACGATCTTGCCGATAACGCCGGCTTCGAAGAAGTTGCGTATCTGCTGCTGCACGGCAAGCTGCCCACGCAGGCGGAGCTCGATGCATACATCGCAACCATCAAAGCGAATCGAGGCGTGCCGGAGGCACTGAAGACGGTGCTCGAGATGGTGCCGCGTGATGCGCATCCGATGGATGTCCTGCGAACCGGCGTCTCGTTCCTCGGTAACGTCGAGCCCGAGGGCGATTTCTCGAATCAACAGAACGTCGCCGATCGGCTGCTGTCGTGCCTGCCATCGATGCTGTTGTACTGGCACCGTTTTCACACCGATGGTGTGCGCATCGATACGGAGACCGACGACGACAGTATCGCGGGACACTTCCTGCACATGTTGCATGGAAAGCCGCCTAAGGAACTGCACAGGAAGAGTCTTGATACGACGCTGATCCTGTACGCCGAACACGAATTCAATGCGTCAACGTTTGCTGCCCGGGTTATTACCGGCACGTTGTCTGACATGCACTCGGCGGTTACCGGCGCTATCGGCGCACTGCGCGGGCCGCTGCATGGCGGCGCGAACGAGGCGGCGATGGAGCTCATCTCACAATACGACTCGGCCGAGGCGGCAACGGCAGGCACACTCAAAAAGCTCGCCGATAAAGATCTGATTATGGGTTTTGGCCATCGCGTTTACACGACCTCCGATCCGCGCAACGCCGTGAACAAGCGCATGTCCAAGGCGCTGGCCGAGGATGTCGGCAATACGACGCTGTACCCGGTGTCCGAAGCCGTCGAAAAGGTCATGTGGGACGAGAAGAAGCTGTTTGCGAACGCCGACTTCTTCGCCGCCAGCGTGTATCACTTCATGGGCATCCCGACGTATCTGTTTACGCCGATTTTTGTCTGCTCGCGAATTACCGGCTGGGCCGCACACGTCATGGAGCAGCGCTCCGACAACAAGCTGATTCGACCGGCGGCAGACTATATCGGGCCCGATCTGCAACCATGGGTCGCCATTGAACACCGCGACTGACCTCGTCAAACAAGAACGTCCGGAGATACCATGTCTAACGTAGATGTACGCTCGGCCAGGCGCGCCGACTGGGACCAGGCGCTCATCGATATTGCGGATTACGTCTGCGATGTCGAAATCGACAGCGAACTCGCCTTCGAAACGGCCCATTACTGCCTGCTCGACACGCTCGCCTGCGGTTTTCAGGCGCTCGACTACCCGGCCTGCACCAAGTTGATGGGTCCCGTTGTGCCGGGCGCTACGCTCGCGGGCGGCGCGCGCGTGCCGGGAACGTCGTATGAGCTCGATCCGGTGCTGGCCGCCTTCAACATCGGCGCCATGAATCGCTGGCTCGACTTCAACGACACGTGGCTGGCCGCCGAATGGGGCCATCCGTCCGATAACCTCGGTGGCATTCTGGCGACCGCCGATTACCTGAGCCGGCAGGCACGTGCGCAAGGCGAGGATCCGCTGACCATGCGCGACGTTCTGACGGCGGCGATCAAGGCGCACGAAATTCAAGGAGTGCTGGCGCTGGAAAACAGCTTTAACCGAGTCGGGCTCGACCACGTGTTGCTCGTGCGCGTCGCATCGACCGCCGTCATTACACGCATGCTGGGCGGCGATCGTGAGCAGGTCCTGAATGCGGTCTCAAACGCCTGGATAGACGGCTGTTCGTTGCGTACTTACCGACATGCGCCGAACACCGGCTCCCGCAAGAGCTGGGCGGCCGGTGATGCAACCAGTCGCGCGGTACGCCTCGCGCTGATCGCAATGACCGGTGAGATGGGCTATCCGTCGGCGCTAAGTGCCACGACCTGGGGGTACTACGACGTGTTGTTCAAGGGCCAGGAGTTCAGCTTCCAGCGCCCGTACGGCAGCTACGTCATGGAAAACGTATTGTTCAAGATCTCCTATCCGGCCGAATTTCACTCGCAAACGGCAGTCGAGGCCGGCATGACGTTGCACCCGGCCGTGAAGGATCGCGTTGATGACATCGAAAAAGTCGTCGTCGAAACGCAGGAAGCCGGTGTGCGCATCATCGACAAGACCGGGCCGCTGGATAACCCGGCCGACCGCGACCACTGCATCCAGTACATGGTTGCCGTGCCCCTGATCTTCGGCCGGCTGACGGCGGCCGACTATGAAGACTCGGTTGCCCGCGACCCGCGCATCGACGCGCTGCGCGACAAGATGGCGGTGACGGAAAACCGGCAGTATACGAAGGACTATTTTGATCCGGAGCTACGTTACATCGGCAACTCGGTGCAGGTGTTCTTCAATGATGGCAGCAGCACCGACCGCGTCGAGGTGCACGTCCCGATTGGACACCGCGAGCGCCGGGCCGAGGGCATTCCCGTGCTCAAACAGAAGTTCGTCGACAGCGTCTCGGAGAAGCTCGCCGCGAACCAGTGGGCGAAGCTCGACGAGTTGAGCGCGGATCACGACAAGCTTGCCGCAACCCCGGTTGACGATTTCATGGCGCTGCTCGTTGCGTAGTTAACTATCATTTCGGGAATGGCGGAGGCTATGGGTCGAAAAGTGATAGAAACCGCCGTCGGCAAGCTTGACCAGGCGTTTGTGCCCAATAGCGTCGAGAGGTTCGAGACGCTCCTCGACGAACTCGAAAAATGGAACCGGCGCGTTAACCTGACGGCGATTCGGGATCCCGCGGAGATGGTGATCGGCCACCTGATCGACAGCCTGGTCGCGCGGCCGCTGCTCGGGGGCGATACTGTGCTGGACGTCGGTACCGGTCCGGGGTTTCCGGGCCTGCCACTCGCCATCGCGGAGCCGGACAGGCAATTCACGCTGCTCGACAGCAACAACAAGAAGATCATGTTCGTGCAGCATGTCGCGGGATTGCTGGGACTCGACAACGTAACGGCCGTTAAAGGCCGCGGCGAGGACTATGCACCCGGCCACCGCTTTGATACCGTGATTGCCCGGGCGCTGGCTGCATTGCCGCGTCTCGTGGAAATCGCCGGGCATCACGTAAGAGAGGACGGGGTGTTCGTGGCGTTGAAAGGGCGCTACCCGGCAGAAGAACTCGAACAAATGAGCAACAGGCCGTGGGGTTTTACCGTAGCGGAACTGAACGTACCGGGTCTTGCGAAGGGCTCGCGGCACGCGGTGCTGTTGCGACGGCAATAAATCCCGCAAAGGGATCGGGCTGATTTCATGACGCGCATTCTTGCAGTAGCAAACCAGAAAGGCGGGGTGGGGAAGACGACCACCTGCGTCAATCTGGCCGCATCGCTCGCGGCAACGCAGCGGCGCGTGCTCCTGGTCGACATGGATCCGCAGGGCAACGCGACGATGGGCTGCGGCATTAACAAGATGGAGCTCGAAAACTCGACGTGTGACGTGTTGCTTGATGACGCGACGGCCGCCGACACGATCGTCTCGGCGCCTGAGGGAGGCTTCGCCGTATTGCCCGGCAATGAAGACCTGACCCTGGCCGAAGTCCAGCTACTGCAGGAGATCGGCCGTGAGATGAAGCTCAAGAAAGCACTGGCACCGGTCGCCGGCCTGTACGATTTCATACTCATTGACTGCCCGCCATCGATCAACATGCTGACGATCAACGCGCTGACGGCAGCCAACGGCGTGCTGATACCCATGCAGTGCGAGTACTATGCACTGGAGGGATTGAGCGCGCTCCTGAAGACGATCGAGCAGGTGCGCGAGTCGGTGAATCCACACCTCGAGCTGTACGGCATCCTGCGCACGATGTTTGACCCGCGCGTCAACCTCTCCAACGAAGTATCGCTGCAGCTGATTGAGCACTTCGATCGCAAGGTATTCCGGACGATGGTGCCCAGGAACATCCGCCTGGCCGAAGCGCCGAGTTTCGGCCGCCCGGTGTTGTTGCATGATCGCTCCTCACGCGGCGCCATTGCCTATCTCGCGCTTGCCGGCGAAGTGCTGCGGCGCGAGGAAGCGCGGATGGCGGAGGCAGTATGAAGAACCGATCCGCCGTCAGCGCCTCGACAATGGACCTTAATTGATGACACCGAAAAAACGACTGGGGCGTGGCCTCGACGCATTATTGAGTAAGCCGGTTGCCGAGACCGGCGCCGTGACCGGCGTTGATGACGCTCGCGAAACCTTAAGACAAGTACCGATCGAGCTGTTGCAGCGCGGGCGCTATCAGCCGCGCGTCGATATGAGACAGGACACGCTTGAAAACCTGGCCGAATCGATTCGTGCACAGGGCGTCGTGCAGCCCATCGTTGTGCGCCCGATTGCCAGCAAGGGCGACGCGCAGCGCTACGAGATCGTCGCCGGCGAACGCCGCTGGCGTGCCGCACAGCTCGCCGGTCTCGCCGAGATTCCGTCGGTGGTCCGCGATATTCCCGATGAAGCCGCGATCGCGATGGCGTTGATCGAGAACATCCAGCGCGAAAACCTGAACCCGCTCGAGGAGGCCCGCGCGCTGGATCGCCTGATACGCGAGTTCGACCTGACGCACGCGGAGGCCGCCAAGGCCGTTGGCCGTTCGCGGGCGGCCGTCAGCAACCTGTTACGGCTTCTGGACCTGTCCGACAAGGTGAAGTCGTTGCTCGAAGATCGCAGCCTAGAAATGGGGCACGCGCGAGCTTTGCTGGGCATCACGAACGGTGTGCAACAGTTCGACGTGGCGCGGCAGGTCGTCAAAAAGGGGTTGTCGGTTCGTGAAACCGAGAAGCTCGTCAAACATGTGCTTGCCGGCGGTTCCCGCAAACCGGCGCGCAAGGCCGCCACTGTCGACGCCGACATACGGCGGCTGGAAATAGAGGTCTCGGACAAGCTGGCCGCCAGGGTGCGCGTCGAACATACGAAGAAGGGCGCCGGCAAACTCGTGATCAGTTACAACAGCCTCGACGAGCTCGACGGCATCCTGAAGCACATTCGCTAGGCGTAAACTCTCTGCGGGTTGTTCGCAGCCGGTGACCAGCAACCGACATTCCGCACACCGGGCACAGCGGACAACACACCCTCACACGCCTGCGGCTACAGATTCGGGTGTGTTATCCACGGCACCCTTTTGAGAGCGCATCATGAGTTCGTGCGCCGGCTTCAGGCCGTAATCAGGACGGGGCGGGACAGGTAGCCGAATCCGTAGCCGAGCTGGCAGCCCGATGAAAATACGTGACGAGGAAGGAACACGCGAGGCGTGTTCGGCTACCTGTCCCGCATCGTCCTGATATGTGGCTGTATCGTCAGCGGAAGACGCCACACGGACAAACGGGGGGGTTCTACAGCTAGGCGACTTCTTCGGAATCGGCATCCGTCGAAGAATAGTACTGTTGAATGATGTTCGGCAGTACGGCTTCGGAAATCAGGAAGCCCTGTAGCTTGTCGCACTCGATCGTCTTCAGAAATTCGAAGGTTGCCTCGTCTTCCACGCCTTCGGCCGAGACCGACATACCCAGGTTATGCGCGAGTCCGGTGACGGCGGCAAGTACGGTCATGGCCACCTTGTCATCTTGTGCGCGTTTCAACGCCGACGCGTGAATCTTGATTTCGTCGAGCGGCAGCTGTTCGAAGGTGCCAAGTGATGAAGCGACTACCTGGAAGTCGTCGAGACAGATCCTGAAGCCTTGCTCGCGTAAGTTGTGCAGTGTCTTGATGTGCGGCGAGTCGCTGTTGGTCAGATCCTGTTCGACAATCTCGAACGTGAAACGCGAACACTCCAGGCCGGCCGCCTTGACGATTTCTGCGTAGCGCATTGCGAGGCTGCGGTCGTTGAGTCGGCTCGAGGCCAGGTTGATACAGGAGTTCAACTGAATACCCTTGTCCTGCCAGCTCACGAGCTGCGCAGCCGCCTCACGCAAGACATGCTCACCGAGCTCGCCCATCAGATCGAAGGCTTCTATCTCCGGAAGAAACTCGAGCGGACTCAAGAGACCATGGCTGGGGCTGTCCCAGCGAATCAGCGCCTCGGTTTCGCTCGCGAGCCACTCGGTCGACGAGCCGCGCTCGACTTTCGGCTGGTACCGCAGCACGAATTCGTTCTTGCTAAAGGCGTTCTCGAGGTCTTCCCGTGAGACTTTTAGCATGCGTCTGCGGCAACGCCGTGCAGCAGCGCTCAGGCTGTCAAAATTGAAGTCGGGACCAAGCCACTCGATATTCCCGATATTACCGAGCTCGTTGACCAGCGTTGCCTGGTTGCTGCTGCGCAGGCTGCCGCGATCGGAAGCGATAACGACGCCGAACGGCGTCTTGCCGAGCATGGTGATCAACGCTTGCACTGAGCGCGCCTCGACGTCGGCTTCAGCGAGAAGAACGACACGCCGGGCAGAGCCGCCCATCAGTTCCGCCAGCTTCTCCGGAGTCGAAAAGAAACTGAGCGTCAGGCTCATCTCCCGTGCCACGTCACGGACCGCCGCATTGGCGCGGATGGTTTCATTTGCAATTAACAGCATGGCCGCCATCAAGTGGTCGTCGACAGTACTGTTTATACTGGGTTTTTTTGCCCACGTATGTGCGCCGTGTCGCATTGCCGGAAATCCCCGGATTTTCCCGGGAAAACAGGCATCAAGCCGATGAAAGCCGAGTCTTTTCGTGTTGCGATAACAGGGGGCTGCCACTATAATGCGCTCGCGTTTTACAGGCCCGCCTGGAAATACCAAAAGCACTCGCGCCACAAGCCGCCGGACAGCCCGATGGACGTGGCGTTTTTATTGCCGGAGGCATACAACATCAAATCCGTGATGCTGAAGCTGCTGG
>Ga0224508_10000716_pt1 | contig 31807 bp, 24 predicted proteins | sample SF_Jan12_sed_USG_4_FD_170157 | JGI IMG/M metagenome (GOLD analysis project Ga0224508, IMG submission 170157) | Sediment microbial communities from San Francisco Bay, California, United States - SF_Jan12_sed_USGS_21 | ecosystem: Environmental > Aquatic > Marine > Sediment | place: USA...
CTCACCGTGTGGCACCACCGATGGTTATGTCCGAAGCGGTTTCTATCGCCAAACGGGCAGCACGTATAAGTTCAGTGAAGCGCAAACGCTCGCCGGTGGCCAGAACCACAGCGGCATTAACATGACCGTGCAACGTGGTAAACAGATCACCGGCACGATGGCCTTACCCGGTGGGCAACTGGCGCCCGTGTTCTTGAATGGCCGTGTCGAAATCAGAAACCAGGCGGGTCGGGATTTCTTCAGTGCCTCCTCCGATTCGGTGAATATCCCCATGGGTGCCAATGCCTCGCTGCCCTACACCGTGACGGTACCGGATGATCCGGGTCAAACCTGGGTGGCGCGCTATAACTGCTTCTCTTGCCAGAGCAACGGTTTTCTGGGCGAGGGGTATTACACCGCAAGCGGTAGCTCCTACCAACAGGATGCCGCCAGTGGTCTTGCCGGGGGCCAGAACCACAACGGTATCGATCTGATCCTCTTACCGGCCAAGACCGTCAGCGGGATGGTGTCGTTGCCCGCCGGTCACATGGCCAACGAGGAATTGGAAATCAGTGTCAGCGTGATCGAAGACCGGCTCATACCGAGTCCGTGGCTGGGCCCCAATGTGTATCGGGGTTACCGCGATTCCGAATTCGGTGGTATCCCGATCGGCGGATCTAACATCATGTATGACCTGGTGATCCCGGACGATCCGGCCTTTCATGGCATTGTGCGCTTTGAGTGTTTTGATTTCTCAAACAACTTTGGTAACCGTTGTGACGATTGGGTACACACCTATGCACCGTCCGGGTTTTACCGCAGTGGCGGTACCACGTACGAAATCGGCAAGGCCACCCGGCTTACCGGTGGGCAGAATCACGCCAACATCAACATGACCTTGGTTGAGGGGCGTACCATCAGTGGCCAGCTGACCCTGCCGGATGCGGCCGATCTAGGGTTCGAGCAGGCCATCATTGGCGATTTCAATAACGGTGGCTTCTCGCTTTTCTCCGAATTCGGTTTCAGCGGTGCCTTTGTCGGTATCTTCGAAGGCCAGACGAGTGGCCCGTACTCGTTTGTCGTACCGGACGATGCCAGCCTTGACTTTGCCGTCGGGGTCGAGTGTCTCGATGCCATACCGCGCAAGACTTGTTCCGGCACAGCACGCCGTGCCTTCTACAGCAGTGGTGGCCCGGTCTCCTTGGAGAGTGACGCCACCTTACTGCCCGGAGGTCTGGATCACAGCAATATCGATCTGCGTTATCCGAGTGACACGTTCGACGATATCCCACAGAGCTTTTTGTTCTTCAACGATATCGAATCCTTGTTCCAGTTGGGCGTCACCGGGGGTTGCAGTGTCAGCCCACCGAACTACTGTCCCAAAGATCAAGTCACCCGAGTACAGATGGCGGTATTCCTTGGGCGTTTCATGCGCCCGGGTGCGACATTGCCCGCGGCCACGGGCACCGTGTTTGATGATGTACCACTCGGTGCCTTTGGTGCACGAGAGATCGAGTTATTCTCCAAAGACGGTATTACCAGCGGGTGTAGTGCGACACCACCGTTATACTGTCCGAACAGTCCCATCACCCGCGCCCAGATGGCGGTGTTCCTGATGCGACTGTTAAACGGTGCGCAGTTCTCGCCACCACCGGCGACCGGTGTGTTTACCGATGTACCGGCCAACGCCTTTGCCGCTGACTGGATTGAAGCGCTCGCCAGAAGTGGTATTACCGGGGGTTGTGGCAACAACAACTTCTGTCCCGACAACACCGTAACCCGCGAACAAATGGCCGCCTTCATCACGCGGGTGGCGAATGAGTTGCGATTACTCGGAGGGCTACTTAGCTAACACCTTCGACTATTAACCTACTGTACGCAACAAACCCCGCGTGAGCGGGGTTTTGTTATTTCACGACATACGTAATCGTTGTGTCCGGCCTGTTTCGTGTGTATGCGATCTTTGTATGCGTGACAAGCTAGTTCTGGAGTCTGTGGGTAATCCGGTAAAAGTGGTAGCGCACCAAAGCCCGCACCCGCAATGCCAACCAGTAAATAATTCGCAATGGGTGTTCTATCCAGCGGATTGTCAATACAGATTTGCGTTCAGGTTCGACGTTATAGTACAGATGTAACCACCATTGAGGTGGATGGAGAATCAGGAAAATTCGCCGCAAGTTTTGACGTGGCCTGGTGGCGTTCCAGGACACGCTGGACAGGGTCGGTACACCAAAGCCGGCGATCGCTGTTGCTGGGTTTTCCGGTGGGCTCAGTACTGGTTGCAATTTCACGGGTAAGGGAGACACTGCGTGTAAACAACGTAATGCATTATGAATAAATGAATGCTGCCCTTTGATATTTCGCCAGTCAATCTCGACAAAGTATTTTTCCGCGAATGCATACACGTCGACAATCGATATCAATCTAGTCTCATCGGCCGGTTCAGTCAGGTGGCGACACAAGTGCAGCAACATATCGATGTGACCAAAATGTCGTGCTTGTATGTTTTCGATTGTATAGGCTGTCGGGAGAGACGATAGTGAATCGATTGTGAGGGACCCGATGGCGTCGGGAGATAACGCATCGCGATGGACTTCGACACTGATAGTGAGTCCATCAATATGCTTTTTGGCAATAGCCATGTGGTGGTGATCGAATTTTGCGCCAGGACGATACATATTCGCGCCACCGTAACCTAACGAAGTTAAAAGCCGTTGTGCATGTTGGCATTTATGTTCATCTACCAGAATATCGATATCCGACATGGGTCGCAGTTCCGGCGTTGGGTATAGGGCGTACGCTAGTGCCGCCCCTTTTAAAACAATGACGGGTATGTCATTTGTGGCAAGTGTTTGTAAAACCTCCATTAGCTCCTTTGTGCGAATTTTCGTCGCTCGCTGATGGCGAAGAACCAATGACTTTAATTGCAGCGCCGTTCTATCAGGAATTGCAACGTTGAGTTGTTTAAGATGATGGTAAAGCAATGGCGCCATACCATGTCGTTCAGCTCTTTGCGCCAGTCCTTGCCAAACTTTACGGTTAGCTACGAGTTTGTTGATCTGGTGAACACGCTGCTCGTCGAGTTCTAAGCAAGCACAAGCGCGCAATAATAGTGTCGATTGAGGGATTTTGTTGGGGTCCACTCGTTATCCGACCTTTCGAGACTGACTTCGGTTACATCCCAATGGCTACGCCTGATGATTCTGTTAATCTGAGAACTTGGTGAGTTTTATAGTCCAGTGTTCATCGTCTAGTTTGCGTTGAACGGTGAACAGTGCATCTGGAAAGTCAGCTTCAACCCACTCGGTAGACAGTGTTTCAGACATTATGAACTCACGATGTCGCGCAATTGCTTCTTTAACCATCGCACTACCGGTTATTTGTAATTTGATGCGGTTAGAAACAATGAGATCGGCTTGTTTGCGTGCATCCTGAACTGTGCGTACCAATTCCCGCGCTAATCCTTCAAGCACCAGGTCTTCGTTTAGTGTTGTATCCAATGCAGCAAGAAATCCATTTTCTTCGGCGCAGGCATAGCCTTCGGCGGAGTCGGTTTCAATTAACACGTCGTCGGCTTCGAACTCGATAGTTTGATCGCCAACATTCACTTCAAACGATTCATTGTTCGCGCAAGCATTGGCTATGGCGCTGCTATCAGCATCGTTAAGTGCTTGTTTGATGGCGGGAATGAGTTTGCCATAGCGTTTGCCGATGCGTGGTAAGTTAGGTTTTAGACGATAAGTTACGAGTTCCGCATCACGCGCAATAAATTCGATTTCCTTAACGTTGAGTTCTTCCACAATTTGTTGTTCGTGCCTCTTAACCGCGTTCGTCGCTTCATTGTTAGGCGCACGTACCAATAGTTTTGCCAAGGGCTGACGCACACGTACCTTACTCGCTTCGCGGGCGGAACGTCCCAGACCGACAACTCGCTGCACGACATCGACTTCATACAATAGCGACTCATTCGCATACTCTGCTTTTGACTTCGGCCATTCCGACATATGCACGCTCTTTGTAGTGTCCGCGGTGCGGGTCAGCACCAGATTCTGGTGCACGGCTTCACTCAAGAATGGCATAAATGGCGCCATTAAGCGATGAATGACATCCAGACATTCATATAGCGTCAGATAGGCAGATTGTTTATCGTCCCCAGCCTCAGCTTTCCAAAAACGGCGTCGGTTGCGCCGGATAAACCAGTTGCTGAGTTGATCGACAAAAGACTCGATTGCTTCGCCTGCGGTTTTGGCATCAAACTTATCCATCGCCTGTGTCGCATCGTCGACGGTTTTGTTCAACAACGCCAATACCCAACGATCAATCTCTGGGCGATTTTCGAACGGCACATCGTGCTTTAGATCGATCTCATCCAAGCGAGCGTACATAATGAAAAACCCATAAGTATTCCAAAACGTATTGACGAATGAACTCGCGACCTCGGCAATAATGTCGACGGAGATGCGTTTTTGCGCATCAGGGGCAAGTCGCGCCAGAAAATACCAGCGTAGTGCGTCAGCGCCGATGGTATCGAACACATCATAAGGATTGACGATATTGCCAATTGACTTGGACATCTTTTTGCCATCTTTGTCCACGATATGTGACAGGCATACGCAATTACGAAACGCAACACTGTCAGAGACCAATGTTGCTATTGCGTGTAAGGTATAAAACCAGCCACGGGTTTGGTCGATGGCTTCGCAGATGTAGTCGGCGGGAAAATGTTTTTCGAAAGTATCGGCATTTTCGAATGGGTAGTGCCACTGGGCGTAAGACATCGCGCCGGAATCAAACCAGCAATCGATGACTTCCGGCACGCGTTTGTACTCCCTGCCGTCTTTGATGAATGTCACCTCATCGATAGCAGGGCGATGCAAATCGATATCGCGTAGTTTGCGTCCGGTCAATGTTTCCAGTTCATCCAATGAACCGATGCATATGAAATCACCGTCGCCGTCCGTCCATACCGGTAATGGCGTGCCCCAAAAACGTTCGCGTGATAACGCCCAGTCGATATTGTTCGCCAGCCAATTGCCGAAGCGTCCGTCACGTATTGTCTCCGGCACCCAATAAATGGTTTTGTTCAATTCGACCATGCGATCCGCTACATCCGTGGTGCGGATATACCAGGCGTTCTTGGCGTAGTAGATCAGCGGATCACCGGTTCGCCAACCGTGGGGATAATTGTGTAAATAATTTTCCTTGCGAAACAACAAATCGCGTTCTTTGAGCAAGGCTATGAGTGTCGGGTCGGCTTCCTTAAAAAACTGCCCTGCAACCGGTTCAACTTCCGGCAGAAAATAACCATCGAGTCCGACTCCATGGACTACAGGCAGACCGTGTTTTTGTCCCAACGCCAGATCATCCACGCCATAAGCAGGTGCGATGTGTACGATACCCGTGCCGTCTTCGGTAGTAACAAAGTCGCCACTGACGACTTGAAACGCATCGTCTTGATTCTCAACTGCCAAATAATCGAATAAGCGTTGGTAACGCACACCAAGCAAGTCACGTCCTTTAACTGTACGAATAACACGATGCTCTTGTTCTCCGAAGATCGCTTCACGTCGTGCTTCGGCAACAATCAACGTTTCCTCGTCGCATTCGACATATACATAGTCGATATCATCACCGACGGCGGCGAGCAGATTCGACGGCAACGTCCATGGCGTTGTGGTCCAGACCAAGAACGACGTGTTTTCTGCATCGCATAAACGAAAACGCACGTAGACGGATGGATCCGAAATCTCTTTATAACCCTGTGCGACTTCGTGTGATGACAAGGTTGCGCCGATACGCGGATCGTAAGGTACGACTTTATAACCTTGATAAATGAGATCCTTGTCCCAAATAATTTTTAACAGGTTCCACACCGACTCGATATAGTCGTTGTTCAAGGTGTAATAGGCTTCCTCCATGTTTACCCAAAAACCCATGCGTTCGGTCATCTTCTCCCAATCGCCGATGTAACGCATGACCGAATCACGGCAACGCTTGGTGAACTCTGCGATGCCTACTTTGGCTTCTATTTCTTTCTTGTCAAAAATGCCGAGTTCTTTTTCGATCTCATGCTCTACTGGCAGGCCGTGTGTATCCCAACCCGCTTTGCGTGGGCAATGAAAACCGCGCATGGTTTTGTAGCGTGGATAAATGTCCTTAAAGGTTCTGGCCAGCACATGATGAATCCCGGGTTTGCCGTTGGCGGTCGGCGGGCCTTCGTTAAATGTAAATAGAGGTCGTCCAGCGGATTGGACCAGACTTTTCTCGAAGGAATTATTCTCACGCCAAAACTCAAGCATCTCTTGCTCGAGTTTTGGTCCGTCGTAACGACTGGATACTTCTTTGAATGCCACTATTCAGTTCTCCAAAATAAAAACGCCCCGGGCCTGCATTGCTGCAATGCCCGGGGCGATGGGTATTTAAGTCGCGGTACCACCCGGTTTCACCTTCGCCCTTGCGGGCGCTGGTCTTAACAAGTGACTGCCGTCACTCAAGCCCGGTGTCGGGGACTAATCGTCTGAGTCTACTGAGTTCGCTTGTGGGTTACGCAGCGCTACCGTTCGGTCAGCGGCTCGAGGGTGATTTTCGGCGGGGTCTGGGTCGGGGCTTACACTGTCTCCCGATCGCTCATCCCAGATAGGTCCGGCTACTCGTCCCTTTCAAAGCCTTGTTGTTACTGCGAAATTTACTCCGCACCCGGTTAAAACGCAAGCTCGTTGAGATTCACAATTGTTTAACACTAGGGGTTTAAGAGTTGACATGCTCACAGTATCGGGCGAAAACGACAGTAGCTAAATAAACGCTGGTTTTAAAAGATGATAAATCGCTACTTCTCTATTTGGCAGTCACTATTTTATTTCATTGTGATAGTTGGCATGCCAAACGCCGCCTCGGCGGACAAGTCTGTGTCAGTGGTCGAGTTATTCACCTCCCATGGCTGTTACTCCTGTCCGGCGGCCGATGCGCATTTGTCGGATTTGATAAATGATCGAACCGATGTGATTGCGCTGGAATTTCATGTCGACTATTGGGACACACTGGTGTGGGGTTCGGATGGCAGTTGGAAAGATCCATTTTCCAGCCCTGAATACACCCAGCGGCAACGTGGTTATCACGCGGCCAATCTGAATGGCCGGCGTGGTGTGTATACGCCACAGATGGTGGTCGACGGACGTTTTGCCGCGGTCGGTTCTGATCGCAAGAGTATAAAAAAAGCATTGTCAAAGAAAAACGACTCGTCTCTGAACGTTAGCGTCGAATCAACCACCTCCGGTATGTCCATCATGCTTGATGGCGATGCATCGGATTCAGCTCAAGTCTGGCTGGTAACATTTGATCGGAAAAAAACCACTGACATCCCACGCGGCGAGAACGCGGGTAAGACACTGGATAATCATCATATCGTAAAGAGCATGCAATCCGTTGGTGACTGGAAAGGCGCAGCGACGACCATTCAAGCAAATATTACACTCGCCAAAGGAGAAGGTTGCGCAGTCTTGGTTCAATCGTTGAGCTACGATACACCCGGACCGATCATGGGTGCATCGTATTGTCCCAAAACCTGAGACCTTGACTAACGAATAAAACCCAGGCTTTCCAGTTTAATAATAATACGATGCGCCGCTAAATCCGGTGTCAGGTTCTTGGTGTCGATTTCCATTTCCGCTCTTTCAGGAACTTCGTAAGGGTCACTGATACCGGTGAACTCCGGAATAATGCCGGCGCGGGCGCGGGCGTAAAGTCCCTTACGATCACGCGCCTCGCATTCCTCCAGCGATGTTGAAACATACACTTCGATGAAACCACCAACCGCTTCGATCATCGAGCGAACTTTACGGCGAGTGGATTTGTACGGTGCGATGGGCGCGCAAATAGCGATGCCACCGTTTTTGGTAATTTCGCTGGCGACATAACCGATACGTTGAATATTCAAGTCACGATGTTCGTGCGAAAAACCCAATTCGCTGGATAAATTTTTTCGCACAATATCGCCGTCCAGCAAGGTGACCCGTCGTCTACCTTGCTCCATCAATTTGACCATTAAGGCATTGGCAATGGTCGATTTCCCGGCGCCGGATAAACCGGTGAAAAATATAGTCAAGCCTTGTCGATGACGTGGCGGAATAGTCTTGCGTAATTCCTCGACCACGGCGGGATAGGAAAACCAATCGTCAATTTTCAATCCTTCGCGTAATCGACGGCGAAATTCCGCGCTGGAAATCTCCAAAGTGCGTTGATTATCTTTGACTTCATCATCCGGCAAATATTGCGCACGGTTCACGACATACACCATGCGTTTAAATGGTACCGGCGTTATGTCGAGTTCCGCTTGATGTTGTTCGAGTAATTCCTGTGCCGCGTAGGGCGAATAATAGGATTTTCCATTGCCATCTTTTCCGGGTCCAGCGTGATCGTGCCCAACAATAAAGTGGGTGCAGCCGTAATTTTTGCGAATAACGGCATGCCACAATGCTTCACGCGGGCCAGCCATACGCATGGCCAGTGGTAACAAACTAAGCGCTGTGGTTTGTTCCGGATATTCGCGCAGCAAGCGTTCGTAACAACGCACGCGGGCGAAACGATCAATGTCTCCGGTAATGCTGGGGCCGACGACGGGATGAATAAGCAGATTCGCTTCGCATTCACGCACTGCGCGCACGGTCAATTCCTGGTGCGCGCGGTGCATGGGGTTACGCGTTTGGAACGCGACTACGCGGCGCCATCCGAGTTTTTCAAAGTAATCACGCAACTCTTGAGGCGAGTAACGCAAATGCCGAAAGTCATAATGGTGCGGTTGTTCTATGCCGTGCAGATTGCCAGCCAGGTACATCGGCCCGGTATGATTGAGCAAATAATCCACGCCAGGGTGATTGGTATCGGCGGTACCGTAAACGCATTCAGCTTCGTTTTGCTTGTTCGCCTTCCATTTTTCATCGACATCCAGTACGGCGATTAACACACCCTCTGCATCGCGCAATGCGATGCGGCTGCCTGTATCTAGCGTCTCGGCAAATTCTTCGCTCACATCTAGATTAATAGGGATGGGCCAGAGCATGCCATCGGTCAAACGCATGTCTTTCAGTATGGAATCGTAATCGGCTTGACCGGTAAAACCTTCCAATGGCGAAAACGCGCCGTTCAACAACAGTTCAATATCACATAATTGCCGTTCGCTTAAATCCCACGATGGATAATCGCGTGCTTTTTGTTTTTTCTGTTCCGCGTCGGCGGCATCCAAGTATAAGTTTTTAAGTACACCGCCGTGGGGTTGTTTGAATGCGCCCATTAGATTTGCATGCCTTGAGTGATTATGTTCCTATTTTCCATTATCCGATTCATTAGTGGAATGACTAACGACGTTATAGTCGTTGGTTGTCAAAAAAACAGAGGGTTAATAGCCAAATGTGGCCAAGGATTAGTTTCAAATATTACATTAGTTTCTGCGCGGCGCATTATAGACCTTAGTGCGACTTTCGCCAAGATGACACCGTAAAGATGAACTCAGCAAAGATGACCCAGGGATCCGTGCGCGAGCACCTCGTCGCGCTTACGATTCCCATGATCTGGGGAATACTGGCGATGATGATGTTCAATATCGCGGACACCTGGTTCGTGGCAAAACTGGGCGAAGTGCAACTGGCTGCCATGAGTTTTACATTTCCGGTGATTATGGTTCTGATTAGTCTTGGTATCGGTTTAATGGCGGGCACGGCATCCGTGTTGTCCAGGGTAATCGGTGCTGGAGATAAAAAGTTAATGCAACAACTCACGACGGATGCAGCCTTACTGAGCTTGTTGTTGTCGATCATCTTTTCCGCTATCGGCTTGTTAACCATTGACCCCTTATTTCGTTTGCTTGGTGCGGACGACGAAGTCCTGCCGCTCGTGCGCGATTACATGGTCGTTTGGTATGGCGGTTTTGTGGTGTTTCTTGTGCCGATGGTGGGTCTTGGTGCCGTGCGAGCTACAGGTGACAGCAAACTTCAAGGGCGGATCATGGTCGCGGCAGCCGTTATCAATCTCATTCTCGACCCGTTACTGATTTTTGGTTGGTTAGGCTTTCCTCGACTTGAAATTCAGGGTGCGGCGATAGCATCGGTCATCGCGAGAGCTATGACATTCATTGTCGGGTTTTGGGCCTTACATTACCAAAAGCGCATGTTGACCTATGAGTTCCCCACGATGTCGCGGTTATTCCAGTCGTGGAAAAAGGTTTTGCATGTCGGTCTGCCCGCGGCGGGCGCTAACATGATTATTCCTCTCGCCATCGGTGTGATCACGGCGATGATAGCGCGTCACGGTACCGAAGCGGTGGCAGGTTTTGGTGCGGCAACGCGTATCGAACAAGTCACCTTAGTCGTTTTCTTCGCCATGTCCGCGACTATCGGCCCATTCATGGGCCAGAATCTCGGCGCAGGAAAGCCAGAACGTATAATCGCAGCCTACCAGTTGAGCGTTAAGTTCTGTTTGTGGTTTGGACTTTTGATCGCTCTGGTGCTGGCGTCAAGTGCACGCGTTCTCATGCAACAATTCAGTGATGACGAGACGGTGATCGCTGCTGGAGTGGCGTTTCTTTGGATAGTACCCATTAGTTTTGGCGCGGAAGGCATTGTCATGAACATTAATGCTGCGTTTAACGGATTGGGCCGTCCGTTACCCGCCGTTGTTATTTCCGTCGCGCGAATGATCGGTTTGTATCTACCCTTGGCGATGATCGGAAGCTACTGGCTGAATATTCATGGAATATTCGCGGCCGCGAGTCTTGCGAATATTGGTGCCGCGATACTGGCTTATATTTGGTATCGCAGGATCTGCACAGGGATGAATAATTATTCGTAAGGAGCTACAGGATTGCCTTGTTTTAACCATCCTTCGATCCCGTCCGTCATGTCGTATACCTGGTTGTAACCGAGCTGGTTAAACAAGGCATCGGATATGACGCCGGAGCGTGCGCCTGTTCGGCAAATTAACATGATAGGTTGGTCCGGAGTAGCAATTTCTTGCAAACGTGCCATCCAGATCTCCAAGTTATAACGCCCGTTTCCATCAAAAAAAGTCAGCAGGTGCGAGCCCTCGATAACGCCGGTTTCTTTCCATTCGGGCGCCGTGCGCACATCGATGACGGGTATACCCTGAGCCATTAACTCTTTTGCCTGTTCAAGATTCGGTTTTTGTAAATCAGCTTGTGCTGTTGCGCACAGAAGAACAACGATGGCGGTAAGGAAAATTTTACGCAGCATGGTTTTTCTTTAGATAGTCAATAATGTCACTCGACTCCGGTAGCCAGGCCGAGTCTCCTTCATCATCGACAATGCGAAGCACCGGTACGGTGGTTTGGCCTCGAGCTTCCACCAATTCGCGTTCGGATTCTGCATCTTGCCAAATATTTCGACTCTCAACTTCGATACCAAGCTTATTAATGACCTGTTGTACGCGCCAGCAAAACATGCACATGTCACGATGATAAAGGATGAGACTGCTCGGGCTAGGCTTAGTTTCCACAGCGTTATTTTGCATCGGTTTATTTATTTACTGGTATAACGGCCAAAAGACGAGCAGTAAAGGAACGGCGACGGCGACGATGAGTATTTCCAAGGGCAAACCCATACGCCAATAGTCGGAAAAATGATACCCACCTGGCCCCATCACCAGAGTGTTAGACTGGTGGCCGATGGGAGTCAGAAACGCGCAAGAAGCTCCTACCGCAACGGACATTAAAAATGCTTCGGGATTAACACCCAATTGTTCGGCGATGCCCAGGGATATGGGCGCCATCACCAGCGCGGTGGCGGCATTGTTAATAATGTCGGACAAAAACATGGTGACGACTAATACCAAAGTCAGAATCACAACGACGGGCAAACCGGCAGTCAGACCGATAATGCTGTTGGCGATCAAGTCGGTCGCGCCGGTGGTTTCCAATGCACGTCCCACAGGAATCATGGCGCCCAATAATACAATTACCGGCCAATCTATTTCGCGATAAAGATGTCGCACCGGCAAAATGCCAAACAGGATGTAAGCAACGATGGCCATGACGAAAGTCACGGTTAAAGGCAGTACGCCGAAAACGCCAAGCGCGATGGCGATGCCAAAAATGCTCACCGCAGCGCCGACCCTGCGTTCCCTGCCGATGGCGAGATCGCGTTGCGCTAAAGGTAACAAACCAAGATCACTCATGGTTTCGACCATGGTTTCCGTCGGGCCTTCGAGTAACAGGATATCGCCTGCTCGAAACAGTTGCCGCCGTAATCGCCGGCGGACGGTTTCCCCTTGACGTGCCAACGCCACCAGAGAAACGGTGCGGTTGGTGTGTCTGCGTAAAAATGCAACGGTGCGGCCTTCCAGCGGTGAATCCGGTGTGACCACGCCTTCGGCCAACACAAGATCGGTGGAAGCAAGTTTTTGAAAACTCTTGTCTTCCGTGGTGACTAATTCAAGGCCTAACTCATCGATTACCGGTTTCAGACCGTCGGGATCCGAGCGCAACAAATAAACATCGTCTTGTTCAATAATGTGGTAGGCCGATACCGGTTGCGCCAGACCATTGCCCCGGGCCAGACCCATGACATCGATATCTCCTGCGTGCAATGGCTCAACAAATGCGAGCGACTGACCGATCAGCGGATTGCCTTCCGGCACTTTAACTTCAGTTAAATATTCTTCGACTTGAAATAATTGTTGCGGCGGATTTTGTGACAAGCGCGCTTTTGGAATGAGACGCCAGCCGATAATGGTGACGAATAAAACACCAAGCAAGGCAACCGGCACGCCGACTGGCGAAAACTGAAACATGCCAAACCCGGTACCGGTTCGTTCGGCCTGGTAAGCGGCAATGATGATATTCGGTGGCGTGCCAATCATGGTGGTCATACCGCCAAGAATACTGCCGAAGGCCAGAGGCATGAGCAGCATGGCCGGGGAACGTTTATGTTCAGCGGCGGTAGCTAAGGCTACCGGCAACATCAAGGCCAGGGCGCCGACGTTATTCATGAAGGCGGACATCACCGTGACCACGCCGGTCAACGCGACAAGGTGAACAAACGCATTACCTGTGAACGGCAATAGCCGCCGTGCGATTAAATCCACGACACCGGAATTTTTCAACGCATGGCTGATCACTAACACGGCGGCGACGGTCACGACGGCAGGGTGGCCGAAACCGGCGAAGGCGTCTTGTCCCGGAACCAGGCCAAAAGCGACTATTGCCAACAAAGCAATGATAGCCACCATATCGTGGCGCAGTTTTCCCCAGCCGAACAATGCCAGGGTGATCAGTAAAACACTGAACACGGCGATTTGATCGGTTGTGAGTTGTTCTGGCATCGATAGATTTAGCTGCGTATACCGTAACCGCGATTGAGTAAATGCAAATTAAACGAGAACAGCGCGACAATAAACAGGCAAACGATGGAGTAGGATACCCAAAGATTGATATCGGAAATACCCAGAAAGCCAAAACGAAAAGCGTTAATCATGTACAGGATGGGGTTGGCCAGGGACAGGTTTTGCCACAACTGTGGCAGCAGGTTAATGGAATAGAAAATCCCACCCAGATAAGTCAGTGGCGTCAACACAAAAGTCGGGATGATGGATACATCGTCAAAACTCTTTGCGAAAACGCCGTTAATAAATCCGCCCAACGCAAACAGTATGGAAGTCAGTATAACGGTACTGGATAAAATCCAGATATTATGAATGCGTAAATCGCTGAATATCAAAGACACGATAGTGACCACGATACCTACGGCGATACCGCGCGACATCCCGCCGACAACATAGCCAATCAAAATAATATAATTCGGTGTTGGTGAAACCAGCAACTCTTCAATCGAGTGCTGAAACTTGGCGCTGAAAAAAGAGGAAACCGTGTTGGCGTAGGAATTCGTGATCACCGCCATCAATATTAATCCCGGTACGATGAAATCCATATAACGAAAACCTTCCATATCGCCGATACGAGGGCCAATCAAGTTGCCAAAAATAACGAAGTACAGCGAAGTGGTGATGACGGGTGGCAAAATGGTTTGTTGCCAAATACGGGTATAGCGCGTGATCTCCTTGATCACGATGGTCGATAGCGCCACCAGAATTTGACTCGCCTTCATTGATTTAGTTGCGAACGGTTGCTATCTACCAAGCCCATAAACAATTGTTCCAGGCGATTGGCCTTGTTACGCATGCTCGACACCTCAATACCGTGTCGCGATAGCTCGGCAAACACCGGGTTAATGCCCGCGTCTTTGGCAACATCGACTTCGATAGTAGAGTCGTCCACAAGCCGCATGCACAAACTGTTATGGTCAGGCAGTTGGTCTAGCGGTTTTTTAATGTCGAGGACAAAAGTTTCCACATTAAGTTGTTTAAGCAACGCTTTCATGCTGGTGTTTTCCACCAAGTGGCCATGATCGATGATCGCAATATTGCGGCACAAGTTTTCCGCTTCCTCCAGATAATGGGTAGTTAGAATAATAGTCGTGCCTTCGGCATTTATTTTTTTTAAGAACTCCCACATAGAGCGGCGAATTTCGATATCCACGCCGGCGGTAGGCTCGTCCAGTATCAGTAGCTTTGGTCGATGGATCAATGCACGCGCAATCATCAGACGCCGTTTCATGCCACCGGATAACATTCGCGCCTGTCCGTTGCGTTTGTCCCATAACCCCAGTTGATTCAAATATTGTTGCGCACGTTCATGGGCCAAACGCCGTTCGATGCCGTAATAGCCTGCTTGATTAACCACGATCTGTAATGGCGTTTCAAACATATTGAAATTGAATTCTTGCGGCACCACACCAAGAAACGACTTCGCGGTGGGAAAATCGAGGTCAATATCAATTTCGAAAATCTTAACTGCCCCTGCACTCTTATTGACCAGGGAGCAAATAATACCAATAGCAGTCGATTTGCCCGCCCCATTCGGACCTAACAAGGCAAAAAAATCGCCTTGGGCGACTTCAAGATCGATACCGTGCAAGGCGGTTAAGCCGTTGGCATAGATTTTCTTAAGTCCTTTTATGGATAGGGCTGTGGTCATGATTCGTTTGGAGAAATACGCGCGACCGGTAATCCCGGGTTTAACTTTATGGTGATCAAGGTTGTATATTTCAACGATCGCCTATTTAGATACAAAACGATAGCACCGTTATTAAGAGGCAAGTTTACTGTTTGAGCACCACCTTTTGGTATAAATTTCTCAGTCGTGTCTGGGGATCGTAGCGTGATTTCAAATCTTCGTAGCGCTGGCGATTATATATCGACCAGAATTCGTCTTCTGAAAAATAGGAGTCCGAATAGAGAGATTTAATTCCGCCGAGCTGCGCGACTTTTTTTTCAATCAATCGATTATAGCGACCGGCAGGATGATTTTGCCGGTTACGTACCACATCCCAGAATCCAAAATTGATGTACAGTTTTTCCGTGTTCATCGGGTATAAATCGAATGCAGCGGATTTGTTATAGGCCCCAATAGGACACACCCAAATGGGTTTGATGCCGATTTCACGCTGAAAAAACGCCAAGAACTCAGCAGCGTTCTCGACAGGAATATCCACATCCTGAATGACTGATTCGGGATGACTACCCACCAGGCTATTTAGTCTGCGTGTTATTCCCCAGCGCGTATTCCAGCGCATCACTTTTGTATAGCTGCGTGAATTCAGACGTTGCTTGCCGAGCAGGCGACGCATGAATTGATTTTGCACATATAAATTTTTAGAACACCAAAACCAGTCCGTATCCCAACGCCAAATGTAATCGTGTATGGTCAGATAATCTTTTTCTTTTCTGCGTATGGATTGATAGTAAATATCAAGATAAGTGTAGTCGCTGGTGAATGGTGCTTCATCAACAAAGCGGCCGGTCGTAACATACAATTCATGTTCGCTATATACACTGCCATCGACAAAATCCGCGTCGCTACGACAGGATTGAGCGACCCTTTCAAAAAATTCCACAGCGTTATTGCAACGCGTATGTTGAATCTCAACATACGGTTTCACCGCGACCGTCAGCGCCTTGAGTTTTAAAATGTAACCGAGCGTGCCATACGAATTGGGAAAACCATGAAACAAATCCGCGTGTTCGTTATCAGGTGTGCATGTAACGACTTCGCCGTGGCCGAGTAATACATCCATTTCCTGTACGGTTTCATGCGGCAAGCCGTACTTAAACGACGACGATTCAATACCGATTCCTGAAATTGCACCGCCAATAGTAATGGTCTTTAACTGAGGAACCACGGCGGGCATCACGCCGTGCGGCAGCGTGCCGTCGACGAAACGTTCGTAAGTGGTCATGCCTTCCACTTCGACCAATGCCTGCTCCGGGTTGACTTCTAATACATTGTTGAAGTCTTTAACGTCCAGTGTGCGGCTATCGGTACGTTGACGTTCGCGGAATAGATTCGAGGTCTGTTTGCCCAGCCGAACACCGCCAGCAGGCGCGGCAGCAATTTCCGCGACTAATCTTTCCTTTTTGTGAGTATAGTCCAGCATCAGGCAATCAACTTTTTAGATACATCAACTAAACGGCGCACAACTGATTCCACCGCGGCGCGTGTTGCATCGTCTTTTAATTTTCATTGTTCATCGAACGCTTGATGGGCTTGGGGAATCGCTTTTTGTTCGGGTATGACAATCATATTGAGATTGCCCAGAATCATGCGTACCGTGACCAGTGTGCGCAAGCCGCTTAAACCACCGGGCGAGGTGGCGAGTAATGCGGCCACCTTGCCGCTGTACGCAATCAAAGGAGTCTCATCGGGTTCAGGCCGCGAAGTCCAATCAATCGCATTTTTCAGCACACCGGTAATGGAACTATTGTATTCAGGCGCGGCGATTAAAAACCGTGATGTTTGCGCATCAACTGCTTTAGTTTTTTGCATTTTCCGGTAAACCATGTTCGTTTTCCAGATCACCGTCGTATAGCGGCATCGAATAGTCACGCAAATCAATCTGCGTTATCTCGGCGCCGGCATCACCTGCCATTTGCGCCGCCGTGCGAATCAATTTTTTATTAAACGATCCACTGCGGGTGCTGCCGGCGAAGGTGAGTATTTTGGATTGGTTCATAAATGAGTGTTTCTGATCCGGGCCGGTTATCGATTTAATCAAGCCGCACAAAAATACAATAAAAAACACCTTTGCCTGCCTGAATACTAAACATACAATGCGCGAATAGTTTACCGAATTAAATGGGCAACTGAGAGGTCGATGTATGTCTGATTTAAAAACGCTTGGCCAAACCGGGCTTGAAGCCTTGGAGCAAACATTGGTTACACGTTACGAGGGTTTTCGCGAGCAGGAACTGGCGTTGGATATGACCCGTGGCAAACCGTCAGTGCGCCAGTTGAATTTGTCCAATGCCATGCTAGAATATCCGGGGGTCACGGATTATACCGCTGACGACGGCACCGACTGCCGCAATTACGGCGGCTTGACCGGTATTCCGAAAATGAAAAAGTTGTTTGCCGACCTGCTGGAAGTGACACCGGAGCAAGTCGTTGTTGGCGGGAATTCGAGTCTGACCATGATGCATGACGCATTGGTTCGCGCTTGTTTATTTGGCGTTCCTGGTGGCGAGGGGCCTTGGGTGCATCAAGGTCCGTTGAAGTTTTTATGTCCCAGTCCCGGTTATGACCGCCATTTCGCCATCACCGAACACCTGGGTTTTGAGTTAATTGCGATAGACATGACCGATAGCGGGCCGGACATGCAACAGGTCACCGCGGCGGTGAGCGAAGATCCCTCGGTCAAGGGTATTTGGTGTGTGCCGAAATACAGTAACCCGACCGGTGTGACTTATAGTGAGGAAGTGGTTCAAGCATTGGCCGGTATGCAAATCGCGGCGCCGGATTTTCGCATCATATGGGACAACGCTTATGCCGAGCATTATTTCAGCGATAAACCGGATGAGTTAGCGAATATTTATGCAGCCTGCGTCGAAGCGGGAAATGAAGATCGCGTTTTGATGTTTGCATCGACTTCAAAAATGAGTCTGGCGGGTTCGGGTGTAGCGGCTTTGGCCGCCAGTCCCACAAATATCGAGGACGCTTTGAAACACCTTGCCGTGCAAACGATTGGCCCGGATAAATTGAATCAACTGCGTCACGCGCGTTTTTTTGGCGGTATCGGGGGCTTGCGTGCACACATGCGCCAACATGCGGAACTGATCAAACCAAAGTTCGATTTGGTACATGATGTTTTGTATGAAGAGTTGGATGGTAAAGACATTGCAACCTGGACAAAACCCAATGGCGGTTATTTCGTTAGCCTCGATGTGTGGGACGGATGCGCCAAACAGGTAATTCAACTGGCTGCGGACATTGGCGTTAACCTTACCAATGCTGGAGCGCCATTTCCTTACGGCAAAGATCCACACGACCACAATATTCGTATCGCACCGACTTTTCCACGTCGGGAAGAAATAAAGTTGTCCATGGAAGTAATAGCTGTCTGCATTCAACTCGTCGCCGTGCGGCAATTGCTGGGTAAGTCACATAATTCGCAAGACGCGGATTAGTCATACGACATGGCCATCTTATTTGTATTTGAAAACGATATTGCTTCGCTCGGCAACTGTTCCCGGCGTTGCTACTAACTCCTACATCTATGGACTCGTGTGCGTGCAAAGACACGCATCGCCATACCTGCCTACGCAGGTATCCAGTCAAAATTATCGCGGCGAGGTGCCGCTCCCACAAGAATCTCTTCCGCGAGATAGCTCGCTGTTTGCGTTAGGACAGGTTGAGCGTAGTGGGCGAGCAGTATTAAAGCCACTAACTACTAAAAACTAAAAACTAACAATCAGTCGCTCAACAAATTGCCGATACGATCGGGCAGCGGTGTGTTACCGGCAATGCGGCACAGGGTTTGTCCAGGCCGGGTGAAACGATCATTGCGACGGGCGTACATTATGCCTTCGGTGCGCGATTTCATATCGGTGCGTGCGTCTTTAATGCCGGGTTCCAGTGGGTTGACAATGGTAGCGACGGTCTCGCCCTGCTCTACATAGTCGCCCGGTCGTTTTTGGTATACGACAACGCCGCTGGCTGGTGCCTTAACGGTGTCGACACCGGTTAGCGGTGTTGGCTCGCATATACTGTCCGGCAATGGCCCAGGATCACCAGCAATAATTTTGCGTCGTTGTAAAAAGCGAAACAAATTTTTCGCATCCTGTTTCGCTAACTCATCACTAACGTCTGTCTCGCCGCGTAATTCAACCGTGGCAGATAAACAGGCTGCGGGTATTGGATATTCGGGAAATCGCGTCGCCAGTGCCGGCCATACGCCACCCACCGCTTCATCAAATGGGTGACCACCGGATACTTCCGCCAGCAGGGTTGCTTCGCTGCCCAGTTGTGCACATAAATCCGAAGCATCCGGCCACAAGACCGGTGTGGTGTACACATGTAATACGGCTTCCCAATCGCAATGCAGGTCCAGGCAAACATCCGAATCGACAGCTAAGCTAAGCAAAGTTCGCCGCAGGAAACCCAGCTCATTTTCAGCCTGAAATTTATTCAGTACATCACGCATGGCCGTACGAACCAAAGTGGTATTTGTAGCGGCATCATTGCAGAGTTTGCCTTGAAGCCCTATCGCGATTTGATCCACGATGTCAGGATAGTCTCGATTAAAGTTTTGCCTGGAACTGAATTCGAAACGTCCCTGCAGGCTGTCAAAAATATGTTGCGACAAACCAATCGGGTTTGCCACCGGCAGCAATATAACTTCACCCTTGATAGTATTTTTCTTGTCCGCATCGTTGAGTAAGGCCATGAGATGATGCATGACCAGCATGCCTGGGGTTTCATCGGCGTGCAGCGTGGTTTGCACATAGGCTTTTGGCCGCGCGCCTTCACTACCGTATCTGAAAACCGTCAGCGTCCGCTGCGTACCGGAGCTCATTATGGGCAATGCAATTTCCGTTTTTGTAAAACTCATGTGCTTACACCAATAGTTCGACTAATTCAGCTAAATCCTGAACTTGCGCGTGTGGTTCATGCTCGTGTTCCCAGTCCTGTTCTTTGCGGTTAATCCAAACCGTATGCATGCCGTAATCCGCCGCCCCTTTTACGTCCTCGACCGGGTGGTCGCCGACGTGCAATACCTCGTTAGCGTCCAGATCTAAGTGCTCACAGGCTGCATCGAATATTTTCGGATGTGGTTTTAGTACACCGACATCGCGCGCACTGACCGAGTGACTAAAAAAATCATCGAGTTGCAAGCGACCAACGTCCGCATTGCCGTTGGATAATGAAATTAATGGGTATTTTTCGCTCAAGATTCGCAGCGCGGGTAGCACATCCGGAAACAATTCGACATCGTGGCGCGCATCCAGAAATACCTGCAGAATGCTTTCGGCGTCGCTTTCATCGTATTGGCATTGACGTAAAACAGACGCATAAGTCAAGCGGCGCATTTCGGTAAAATCGTGCTCGATACCGGGGTGATCCTGTAAAACGTCGCCACGAACCTCGCGGATGGCGATAATATCGAAACGCTCGGTGACACGCGGGTATTCGTCGGTGAGAAAAGCGTGCACCTTCCGTTCCGCCCGTACAATGATAGGCATTATTTCCCACAAGGTATCGTCGAGATCGAGCGAGATAGCTTTAACACTGTTCATAATGTCATATTAAAGCATTGTGCACCGGTAGAAAATGCATGCTTGTGATTTGCTCAGTTTCGATGCTTAGACTTGGTCCGTGAAATTATTACGCCTAAACATTATTGTCTTAATTCTGCTCGCCGTTAGCGGTGTATTGCTGTGGATGGCGTTACCGCAACTACTGGAGAGTGTTGCACAAAAGCAGTTGCAAAGCCGGGGCTTGAACAATGTTGATATAAGCATAAGTTCGCTCTCGTCAAAACAACTTGTCGTTGACGGTATACGATTAAGTGCGCCTGATAATTCATGGCATATCGATGTTGCGAATATCGCTGCCTCATTCGATTGGCGTGAGTTAGTCAATGGGAAAGTTCAGACTATTTCGATTGAGAATTTGGCAATAGAACACACGCCACTCAAGTTAAAGTCAAAGTTAAAAGACGGTTTTATCTTACAGCCACTGTTATTGACTTTGAATCAATCCTGGAAAGAACGCATACCATTTTCAAAGTTAGATGTGGAACAGTTGACCTTGCGCTCCACCCAAACAACGCCGCCCATTGAGATGACAGCGCGTGCTCAGGTACATAAGCAAATTAATTTACTTATGGCTGAGGTCGATTTTCTCTCTAGCAGTAGTCAGTCTCGTTCAGTACAACTCGACTGGCAGGAAAGAGAAGGTTTAAGTATTGAACTCAAGCCGGTGTCGCAAGCGGACGTCGCCCCCGCATTTTTGCGCATCAAGCCGGTAAACGACGATCAACTGGTGGGCGAGTTCAAACTCGATATGGATGGTTTGAAGCATTGGATGTCGCCATTAACCGCGGCTGCATCACAGTTCACCGGGCAATTCGCCGGGCAATTTACCGGCAGCGGAATTTTTGAGGCAGGTTTGAATGTAAAAGAATTGGCGGATGGAAACTCTGAGTTAGTACTGCTCGGGACTGGACGGGATTTTCAGATCCTCGATTTCAGTGTGGACGATGCGCAGGTGTCGATTAATGGGTTATTAAAGCAGGCCGATCAAGCATTTGAATTCACTTTAGATGGCGAAAACTACCTGCAACTTAACGCACTGACTGTTAAGGATATTCAAACAGAGAAGCTGCGCGTAGAGCCTAAAGGTTCGATTCAATTCAATGATGGAAAGATAACTGCGAAGTTGGAATCGGAAACACAAATTTTATTGTACGACTTTCAGCAAGGGAGTTTTTCAATACAGGGCGCGGTAATGAATTGGCCGGGTGAAATCAAATTTGATGACAACAATATAAATGTCGTCATAGCCAAGGGTGGACGGATTATTGTTAATGAGGCGCAAGCAAAAAAATTTCAAATAGCTGCAAGCACTACAGATATCGAAGCGAGTATTCACAAAACTCCGAATGGGTTTAACGTCGAGTTGAGTTCCAGTCTAACGAACTCAGGCCAGGTGGTTTTTGCCGGAATAACGACGGAAGAAGCAAAAGCGCAATTGGCGGGAGACTTGCGAGTTAACGACGATCAATTCTCATTTCGTTTTGCCGAAAACAGTTCCGTTGGTGCAAATGCATTGTCAGCAAAAAACTGGTCGGTCGATAAAGTTGTTTCCACGTTGGCCGGTACCATAGAAAGCTCCCAGGGCTTTATTCACTGGCGGGACGCAAACTTAAAGCTTACTTTGGAGGATATTAGCGTACTTGACTATACGGCGGCGGATGGTAGGTTTGATTGGACAGGTGCGCTTAAGATCACACCAGATGAAACTTTTATCGAGCTATCGTCCGATAGCGCCATTGCGATAAACAAAATTGATTCCGATGTGCTCAGCGTCGGGCGGGTGGCATCGCCCTTAACCGGTTCCATCAACAGTTCGAACGACTTTGTTGCATTGACACTGGCACCAGACAGAACGGTTACGGCGGACAAGATTAAGGTGGCGGGTATTGACATTAACCAGGCGAAGCTCAGGCCCGACCAGCAGGATATTTTAACCTTAAAAAACACCGATGACAGTTGGTCAATTAGTTCAAACAACTGGCGGGCAAATGTTACACCGTTCGCTTGGCAACAATACCCAATTACGCCTGAAACAATGTCTGTCAATTTCGATGTGACTGGAAACAAGAACAACGCATGGTCGGCGCGCAGCCGCGTCACGACCGAAGGAGTCACGACACAGTTGGATGAAAGAGAGATTACATTGTTGGACATTGCATCGGATATAAACACCAATGGTAAGAGCGCAACAGCCAATACGGAATTCTCCATGATTCCGGACATCGGTCGAATCCATTCAGCGTTGGATTATCAAATTGCCGAAAAAAAGGGCGAGATAACATTTGATACTGCTAGTATCGACCTGGGCGAACGCCAGTTAGCGGTTAGTGATTTCTGGCAACCCTGGCCATACGAGTTCGACCTTGTTGCGGGCATTATTAATGTTGATGGGCAAGTGCAGTGGGATTCCAGTGGCGAGAAAACAAATACACAGATAGAAACTAACCTGAGTATCGAACAAGGTGGCGGTTTTTTCCGGGAAATTTTGTTTTCGGGTTTATCGGCAGATTTGCCGCTAAATGTACATCCCAGCATAAACACCCTGCATTCAGCCAAGGTTAATATCGATCAGATAGACTTTGGTCTACCGATAAGCAATGCACGAGCAACAGTTTCGTTGCATGAATCGAATGATGGCCCGTTACCCGGGCTTATGATAGGCGAGGTGTCGGCGGGGTTTTTGGGTGGTGAGATTAAGAGTGATAAGGTGCAACTGGATTTTAATCGCGATCAGTATCATTTTATGATGAACGTGGAAAGTCTGGATATTGAGGAAATGATGCGCTTGCAGGAATTCGAAGGATTAGCGGCCAGCGGAAAAATCAATGGTCGTATCCCCGTCGATGTGCGTGCCGACGGTGTGTATATTGAGCAGGGTGAGGTGTATGCCTTGAATCCCGGCGGTCGAATTAACTATGTACCGGAAGGCGGCACGGAATCGATTGAAGACGCTGCACCCGGCACGGAAATTGTGTTTCAGGCGTTAAGGGATTTTCGCTACGATGTGATGACGGCGGACACATTTTATAGCCCGGATGGCAATTTACAGTTGCAAATGCATTTGGAAGGAACCAGCCCGGAACTGAAAACAAGCCGTCTGGTACATGTAAACATTAATCTTGAGCAGAATGTATTATCTTTGTTAAGGAGTCTGCGTTTGGTGGACGGCTTGAACGAAAAGCTGGACGAGCGGGTGCGTGAGCGCTATGAAAAAATACGGCAATAGGAAACCATACGGCAATAGCGTGTCTAACCGACGAGTGATATGCTGGAACATAACTCAAATATTTTGAGATAGGTTCAAAACGAAACGAGCTTGCGGAGAGTGCAAGATGAAAAATAGAAAATCGACCAATAGAAGATCTACAATGAGTTTTATGATCCTGTTATCACTGATGGCGTACGGTTGTACGCCAACCGTTAAGGTAGCGCCACCGGAGGAGCCGATCACTATTAACTTGAATGTAAAAATTGAACACGAGATACGGGTCAAGGTGGAGAAAGATCTCGAAGACGTGTTTTCCGAAGACAGTGGGTTGTTTTAGGCAACCGTTTTCCGACACTCTGAGCATAGACTGAGCGAATAGATTGAACGAGGTAAATAGTATGAAACTCAAACAGGCATTCACTGTAATTTTATTGTTGCTGGCCTTCGTGTCCGCACCCGGCTATGCATTGAATCTGCAGGAAGCAAAAAAATCAGGCTTTGTGGGTGAAAAACCCAATGGTTATCTTGGTGTGGTCAAGGGTGGTGGCGATGTGCAATCGTTGGTGAAATCGATTAACGATCAGCGACGCAAAAAGTATCAACAAATTGCCAAGAAAAACAACACCAGCCTGAAAAATGTCGAAGCCCTGGCGGGCAAGAAGGCAATCGATAAGACATCGGCCGGGCAGTATGTTTTTCGCGGTGGGAAGCCGGTAAAAAAGTAGTCATCTACTGAGCTTCAAGAACAGGTTTTTATGTTAGAGCGCGGTGCAAGCCGCGTCCTAACATTGTAGACTGTGGCAATGACCGCCCAGATCAATCCCGTCAATACAAGTACGGAGTCGTTCGATTCCTCCGAATATCTGGTTTTGGACGAGCCATATTACGCAACCCAACATAATGAAGTAGCACTGTTCGAAGCGGCATACCGGAATAAGCTTCCTGTATTATTGAAAGGTCCGACCGGCTGCGGCAAAACCCGTTTCATGGAATACATGGCGTGGCGTCTGCAAAGGCCATTGGTCCCGGTGTCTTGTCATGATGATTTGTCCGCCTCCGACCTGGTCGGGCGCTATTTAATCATAGGTGGCGAAACCAAATGGGTGGATGGTCCGCTCACCCACGCAGTACGCGTCGGTGGCATTTGTTATCTGGACGAAGTAGTCGAGGCGCGTAAAGACACCACAGTCGTCATTCATCCTCTGGCTGACGACCGGCGTTTATTGCCGATAGAAAAAACCCGTGAACTGATCAAAGCCCATGCGGAGTTTTGCCTGGCGATTTCCTATAACCCCGGCTACCAAAGCGTTCTAAAAGATTTAAAACCCAGCACTCGGCAGCGTTTCGTCAGTATCGAGTTTGATTTTCCCAATGCGGATTTGGAGTGTGAAATTGTCATTCGCGAATCCAGATTGGAACGCGAGATGGCCTTAATGCTGGTGAAATTTGGCGCTATGACGCGTAACTTAAAAGGTAACGGTATCGATGAAGGCGCGAGTACACGTTTATTGGTGCACGCGGCCAAGTTGATTGTCTCGGGAATCGAACCAAAAGATGCCTGCCGCAGTGCCATCGCCGAATCCTTAACCGACGACCCGGAAATGATTATTGCCATCGACGAGCTTAGTTCATCGTTGTTTTAGCTGCGTAGAACTAAGACCGCATCAATGCACCGGCAATTTACGTGAGTCGGAAATTGTCCGGCTGAGCAGGGCGACCGGCAGCAAGCCGCATGCGACAATTAATAGGGAACCCAGTGCCGCTTGTTCGATTAATTCATCGGACGCAAATTGGTATACATGCGTTGCCAATGTGTCGAAATTAAACGGTCGCAAAATTAGTGTTGCAGGCAATTCTTTCATGCAATCGACGAATACCAGTAACACACCGGTTAACATGCCGCCTCGAATTAACGGTACATGGAACTTCAATAGAATTTTCGCGGGTTTAAAGCCGAGTGACCGGGATGCCATATCCATTGACGGTGAAATTTTACTCAGACTCGAATCCACCGAACCGACCGCAACCGCCATGAATCGCACGACATAGGCAAATATTAGAGCGAATACTGTCCCGCTGAAAATCAAGCCGGTCGATACATCAATAGTGTTGCGCATGAAGTTGTCGATAGCATTATCCATCGCGGCGAACGGAACGATAATACCGATAGCCAGCACCGCTCCCGGTACGGCGTAACCGAGTGACGCGATATTTGTACTAACGGAAGTTATAGTGTTGCTGCCACGCAAACGACGCGCATAGGCGATAAACAAAGCGAGCGTGAGTGCTGAAAAGGCGGCGAGTGTAGAAACCAGTAGACTGTTGAATGCATATTGTTGAAACTCCGTTGTCCATGATGCATTGAAATGCTTTACTGCATAACGCAATAACAAAACCGCGGGAATAATAAAACCAACCACGACGGGTGCGGCGCAAACGGTCATTGCTGCCCAGCGACGCCAACCGTGCAGATCGTATTCGGGTAATTGTTTAAACCGGCTGCTGGAAGTCTGGTAAAAACGTTTGTTACGCCGACCCATGCGCTCCAGCGCAATGAGCAAAACCACGAAACTCAACATCACGCCGGCAATCTGGGCGGCGCCGCCGACATTGTTCATTTTCAACCAAACATCGTATATGCCCGCGGTCAATGTGCGAACGGCAAAGAAATCCACCGTGCCATAGTCGTTTAAAGTTTCCACTAAAGCGAGTGCCAGGCCGATAGCGATGGATGGCCGTGCGATGGGCAGGGCGACTTTAAAAAACGTTCGCCATGGCCCCTGTCCTAAAACCCTGCTTGCTTCCAGCGTATTGACCGACTGTTCGAGGAAAGCCGACCGCGCCATCAAATAGACGTAGGGATATAACACCACACCCATTAACAAGACCGCGCCACCCATACTGCGTATTTGTGGAAACGCATAGTCAGTCGCGTTTTGCCAACCGAACACATCGCGTAAAAGCGTTTGTACCGGCCCGGCATACTCGAGTAAATCGGTGTATACATAAGCAATAACGTAAGCGGGAACAGCCATGGGCAAGAGTAATAACCACTCGAACAATCGTTTGCCGGGAAACCGGCACATGGTGACTAACCATGCGGTTGATACACCGGTGAGTAAGACGGCAATACCCACTCCGGCAAGAAGGACAAAGGTATTCCAAAGATAGATTGGCAATACGGTGTCGGCGAGGTGCGGCCAAATATTCTCGCGTGGCGCCAAAGCAATACTGATTACCGACACGATTGGTATGGCAACCAGTGCCGCAATAACGAGTGCCGTCAGCGCCCAGGGTTCCAACCAACGGCGTTGACGGTTTACAAGTAACGGCGATACGGAAGGTGTAGCCGTGAATGACACGGATCGACTAACCAGTGATGTGTCGCTAACTAATTGTCGTAGCCGGTGATATCCACGAGTTTGACGGCATCAGCTCGATGTTTCGCTACCTCGGATAGGTTGACTTGGTCAATTTTGAATTGGCCCCAGGATTCCAGCAAATCGGACCAGGCGACTTTTTCATTGACCGGATATTCGGAATTTTCCTGTGCATAGATTTTTTGTGCAGTCTGTTCGCTCAAGAATTCCATCAAGCGGATAGCATGGTCACGATTCGGCGCGTGTTTGGTCAATGCAATACCACTGACATTCATGTGCGCGCCACGATCAGCCTGATTTGGGAAAATAATGTTCACTGCATTCGCCCATTCGGTTTGTTCCGGATCGGATTGCATCAACGCCATGTAGTAATGATTGATGACGGCAATATCGCATTCGCCTTGATGAATCGCTTTTACCTGTGCGCGGTCATTGCCCTGGGGTTTGCGTGCAAGACTATTTTTTACGCCGTTTAACCAGGTTTGCGCATCATCGAGACCATGATGAGTAATCATTGCCGCAATTAGAGCGACCATATAATCGTGTTTGCCCGAGCGTGTACATATGCGGCCTTGCCATTCGGGGTTGGCTAAATCCTCGTAACTCGCAGGTTGATCTTGTACACGTTGTTTGGATGCAACGATTATGCGCGCGCGTGATGTGAGACCAGACCAGTGCGACTCGGCGTCACGAAAATTTTGTGGAATGTTTTTTTCTAACACATCGGATTGAACAGGTTGGGACAGGCCGGCATCTTTCATATCCAGCAGGCGACCGATGTCAGCAGTTAGCAATAAGTCCGCTGGGCTGTTACGCGCCTCGCGTTGCAGACGTTCGATCAGACCTTGTTTTGCGTAAACCAGATTAGCTTTGATGCCAGTCTCTTGTTCGAAGGCCTGCAACAGCGGCTTTATGAGATACGGCTGGCGATAAGAATAGATATTGACCTCATCAGCGGCGAATGAGGAGAGCGGCGCCAGCGCCAGGAACACAAATAAACAACGAACAAACATAACTACTTTCTCTGATAATCGTAATGCGAATCATTCTCAATTAGGATAACCCTTCCTGTCAAGTGCAAAACAATGCAAATCTGGGCCTTTTCACGAGGCGCCAAGGATCGTTAGCCACCGACTAATGTCATAATCGGTCTGTTAAGCATCAGACGATTCACTCAATGAACAACCCGAATGTTGCAAGTTTTCGCCTGTCCGTGCAGGACGGGCAACGCCTGCTGAACCGTGTTCAGCAAGAGATAAATCAGATAATTGTCGGCCAATCGCGCCCGGTGCGACTGGCTTTGTGTTGTCTATTGGCGCGTGGTCATTTACTGATTGAAGACATTCCCGGCGTTGGGAAAACCACTCTGGCGCGTGTGTTGGCTCAGGTGTTGGGACTGCCCTTCTCACGTATCCAGTTCACCAGCGATTTGTTGCCGGCGGATATCATCGGTGTGTCCACGTTCGATCCGGAAGCGCACAAATTCGTGTTTCACCCCGGCCCGATTTTCTCCTCGATTATTCTGGCCGATGAAGTCAACCGCGCTACGCCCAAAGCGCAAAGTGCTTTGCTGGAAGCGATGGAAGAACATCAGGTATCGGCTGAAGGTGAGACGCGGTTGTTGCCGAAGCCGTTTTTTGTCATTGCAACGCAAAATCCGCATGAACAAATCGGAACATTTCCACTCCCTGAGTCACAACTGGATCGTTTCCTAATGCGCTTGAGCCTCGGTTATCCCGACCCGAAAGCAGAAAAGTTATTATTGAAAGGAACCGACCGCCGCGACATGTTGCCCTCGTTACAAGCTCTACTCGATGCGCGCGATATTCTCGATTTGCAAACACAATGCCGTCGCATTCATTGCAGCGATGCGTTGGTTGATTATGTTCACGCGTTGTTGGATGAGACGCGTGTAAACGAGCGTTTTCAGTACGGCTTGTCACCACGTGCGGGTCTCGCTTTAACCCATGCCGCACGCGCCTGGGCATTTCTTGAAGGACGCGACATGGTGTTGCCTGAAGACGTACAAGCGGTCGCGTCCAGTGTGTTGGACCATCGTTTGCAGGGTAACGATTCCGCCATGCAACAGACAGCTTCGAACACTGTGCAACAACTTTTACAAAGCGTACCCATCCCCTGATGACTCAAGCGATGGCCCCGGTAGTAACCGGTGCCGCGGCTGTCCAGGTACTCGGGCGGCGGCAATTGTTCATGTTGCCGACCCGCAACGGACTTTCGTTTGTGTTGGTATTGTTTGCTATGTTGATTGCGGCGATCAACTACAACAACGGTCTCGCATTCGGTTTAACATTTTTGTTGGCGTCGGTAGGGTTGGTGTCCATGTTGTATACCCATCGCAATTTGTCCGGCATCCGGGTCAGTGTCGGCACGCCGCAACCGGTGTTCGCCGGGCAACTGAGCCGCTTTCCAGTTGCATTGCAAAGTAACAGCGACAACAAACGGACAAACGTGTGGGTAATGTGCGCGGATGAAACGGCGCAAACGGATATCGAACCACGGCAAACCGCGCAAGTGTATGTGCCGGTGGGCGCGTCTAAACGCGGCTGGTTAGGTTGCCCACCGGTGGTGGTGTCCAGCGCCTTTCCTTTTGGGTTGTTGTACACCTGGTCGCGCAAACTGAAGCCCACGGCGCGTGGCCTGGTGTACCCTGAACCGGGTACGGCGCGCCCTTTGCCGTTGAGTCCCGATCGTGACGGCTCGACTCATGCCGGTACGCGTTATGAAGGCGATGATTTCTCCGGATTGCGAGACTATCGTGTTGGTGACTCGCTGCGTCGTGTGCACTGGAAAGCGGCCGCGCGTGGTTTAGGGATGCAAAGCAAGATTTTCAGCGGTGCGAACGTCAGCACCTTATGGCTGGATTGGGACATGTTGCCGGAGTTAAAAACCGAAGCACGTCTGAGCCAGCTATGCCGCTGGGTATTGGATGCCGAGAGCGTAGGGTGTTTGTACGGGTTGCGGATACCCGGAATGGAAATCCCACCCAACTATGGTCCTGCGCACCGGCATGAATGCCTGCGGGCGCTGGGGCTGTGGGACATCGCCGATGTTTAGAATCCGTAGTTACCGCCCGCCCGATCTGGCACCGGATCGTGTGGCAGTAAACTGGTTATTGTTTAGCGCCGCCCTGACGATAGTCTTTCATGGTACGCATAATCCACTATGGCTAACATTCACGTCATTGGCATTAGTTGCCTGCCGTTTTGTCATTGAGCAACGCGCCTGGCGTGTGCCTGGCCGTATCGTTCGTTTGTTTCTGTTTCTGGTTATCTTCGTTGCGGTTTTCAAACAGTTCGGTACGATATTAGGACGTGACGCGGGTACGGCGTTCTTAACCGTATTGGTCGGTTTAAAAATTCTGGAAACACGCAGTTTGCGCGATTATTTATTCGATGTTTTTTTATTGTACTTTTTAACCCTCGGTGCGTTCTTTTTTTCTCAATCATTAATTACCGGTGTCTATGCCTTTTCCATCGCGACGGTCATTACCATCGCGTTGATTCGTTTGAGTCAATCCAATTCTGTCGCGGGCGCTGAGGCATTGCGCATCACCGGTGGTATGGTGATCAAGGCGTTGCCATTAATGCTGGTGCTTTATTTATTATTCCCTCGTATCCAAGGTAGTTTGTGGATGCTGCCACAAGACGCATTTAGCGGTAACACGGGTTTAGCGGACGAGGTTTCACCCGGTTCAATCAATGAGCTGTCCGGTGATGACTCCGTCGCTTTCAGGGTTGAGTTTGACGGCGCAGCACCCGGACCGTCGAAACAATATTGGCGCGCGCTGGTATTGAGTGAGACGGATGGGCAAACCTGGCGGCGCAGTTACATCGACAAGTACGGTGTCGCCTTATTGGATGTACAACCACTCGGCCCGCCGGTTAGATATACCGTAATTCACGAGCCGAGTAACAATCGCTGGTTACCCGTATTGGATTTACCCGCAGCGCCACCAAAGAAAACAATTTTGAAATCGGGTTATGTGATATCCACCGTTGCGTCGGTTGATCAGCGCGTACGCTACCAGGCCGAGTCGTATCTGGATTACCGTACCACACGTATGGATGAGCGTACTCGTCGATACAATTTGAAGTTCCCCGAGGAACGTTCCGCACGAGTAGATCAATTGTTACAACAGTGGTTAAGTGATAATCCTGACGCGGCAGCACTTGCTGACCGGATTCTCAGATATTTTCGCGAGCAAGCTTTTTTTTACACACTGAGTCCGCCAGAACTAGACAATGACAGGCTGGATGAATTTTTATTTGAGACCCGGCGTGGCTATTGCGAACACTATGCGTCTGCGTTTGGCAGCTTGATGCGCCTGGCCGGTGTACCGACACGCATGGTGGTCGGTTATCAGGGTGGTGAATGGAATGAATCCGGCGGTTATTTGTCGGTACGCAATTCCGATGCCCATGCGTGGAATGAAGTGTGGATGGATGAACGCGGTTGGGTGCGGGTCGATCCAACCGCGGCCATCGCGCCGGAGCGTATAGAGCTGGGTCTGGAAGCCTTACGGGCGATGGAAGAAAACAATATACCTTTTGGGTCGTTGATGCGGTCC
>Ga0224508_10000717_pt1 | contig 31804 bp, 33 predicted proteins | sample SF_Jan12_sed_USG_4_FD_170157 | JGI IMG/M metagenome (GOLD analysis project Ga0224508, IMG submission 170157) | Sediment microbial communities from San Francisco Bay, California, United States - SF_Jan12_sed_USGS_21 | ecosystem: Environmental > Aquatic > Marine > Sediment | place: USA...
ATCAGATTCTCCTCTGCCGCAGCGCTTATGGTATCCCGGTCGATTGCCACGAAATAAGCTGCCAGCGCTCGCCAATATGAACGTAAACCTCGGTAAAGCGCATGGAGACATGATGCTCCCGGCCGGAGGCGGCTACATGCAGGTCGACATCGCCGTTAACGACCGCGACATCGTCGTAGATACGAACCCGCTGGTTTGACGGCGAGAGCGCCTTATAGTCGACCGTGCCCGTAGCGAGACTTTGCAGAAAGTCCGCCTTCGATTCCACGCTGCCCGTTGAGTGCGTGTACACAAGATCGTCCGCCAGAACAGAATCCAGCGCTTTGATATCGGCATCGACTATGGCCTGAAATCGATCCGCCTGGACCTGGAGAACGTCGGCCCCGGATGTAATCGGAGCGGGACCCTGCGAGCAGGCGGACATTACCGACGCGAGTGACCAGCCAATTACTGACAGGACGAATTTATTTGGCCTAGTGCAACTCACGCGGTTCGACGTCGGGATAGAGCTCATTCAGCGGCACCGAACGACCGTCGTCCTGCACGATACGGCAGTGAAATCGTTTAAGCCGGCGCGGTTCGGGGACACCGCAGGAGTGAGCGATAATACCGATCTCCTTGCGCATTGTCTCCGAGTAACGGCGCACGCGCTCTGCCTTGTCCTCGGGGACGAGGCCACGCTGCAACTTCTTGTCATGCGTTGTGATTCCCGTCGGACACGTGTTCTTGTTGCATTGCAGCGCCTGGATACAACCCAGGGCGAACATGAACCCCCGGGCCGAGTTGATGAAGTCGGCGCCAACACACAGCGCCCAGGCCGCTTCCGCCGGGTTAATCAGCTTGCCACTGGCAATCACCCGGATGCGGTCACGCAATCCATGCTCGTTCAACATGTCGACCACCAGTGGCAGGCTCTCCTTGAGCGGCAGCCCGACATTGTCGATCAGGCTCATTGGTGCGGCACCGGTTCCGCCATCGCCGCTATCGACCGTGATGAAATCCGGCGCGCTCTCGACACCGCGTCGATTGATCTCTTCGAAGAGTTCGTCGAGCCAGCCGTACGCCCCGATCACAGATTTGAAGCCAGTGGGCAGACCCGATACCTCGCGAACATGATTGATCATGTCGAGCAGATCCTCGGCGGAGTCAATCTCCGGATGGCGATTCGGGCTGATCGAGTCGTGTCCAGCCGGTATGTGCCGGATCTTCGCGATCTCCTCGGTAACTTTGCCGCCGGGCAGAATGCCGCCCTTGCCGGGTTTTGCGCCCTGGCTGAGCTTCAACTCGATCATCTTCACCGTTGCATGCGCGGCGACAGCACGGAGCTTGTCGTCGTCGAGACCACCATCGTCGCCACGTACGCCGTACTTAGCCGTGCCGATCTGGAAGACGATATCGGCGCCGCCCTCGAGATGCCACGGAGATACGCCGCCTTCACCCGTGTTCATCCAGTTACCGGCCATGCGTGAGCCATTGGACAAGGCGAGCACAGCCGGTTTGGAGATAGCGCCATAACTCATGCCGGACACGTTTAAGACGGACCTGGCCTCGTAAGGCTCGCGCGCATAAGGTCCGATCGTCATCGGTTTGGTTGGCGCTGCATCTTCGTCCAGTGTCGGGTATGGGCAATTGACAAAGATCGGTGTTCCAGGTGGTGAAAGGTTCAGGGTCGAACCGAATGCGACCGTATTGTCGACACCCTTCGCGGCTCGGTAGACCCACGAACGCTGCGCCCGGTTGAACGGCATTTCCTCGCGATCGAGTGCAAAGAAATACTGCCGGAAAAACTCACCCATCTCCTCGAAAATGTAGCGGAAGCGACCGATCACGGGGAAGTTCCGCCTGACGGCATGGCTTGTCTGGGTCTTGTCGATCACGTACATGATGACCACGGTCAGCAGGGCCAGGCCGACCATGAAGATGAAGATGTTCGTCAGTATCTGCAGCACCGACAACGTGCCTTGAAATGTGTCTGTCACGGTTCATTCCCCAAAGAAAAAGGGCCGCCAAATCGATTGTTGACGGCCCTTTGTCGTACTTGTTATCTATTTGCTGAAATGCCTGGCCAACAAATGGTCGACGCTCAGTTTTCCCGGACCCCGAAATACCAGCGGAATCAGCATCACCAGGAACAGCAGCGGGATACGGAAGTTGCCGAGTCCTTCTTTGCGGGACACGCGGTAGCTCTCCCACAGTTCGCCGAGACCGCTCCACTCTGCAGGCCAGTGAACTCCGGATATCGCCACAATCGTGAGGATGATCAGGCTGATCGCCCAAAAGCGCGTAAACAGGCCGACAACCAGGCCAAATGCACCGAGTATCTCGGCCCAGGTCGCAATGAACCAGCTGATTTCGACGGGAATCACGTTGAAAGGGAACGGGAAGTTGTCCTGTACGTTAGCAAACCAGTTCTTGCCGTTGAATTTCATGATGCCGGCGTTACCGAATTCGTAGGCCATCAGTAGCCGAATCGGCAGCAAGGCGACCCAGTCGCCCGCCGATTCCAGGTGTCCAACGATGCGGTTCCAGAGTGTTACTAACTTATCCACTACTATCTCCTTTTGTCGGCATTTTCGTGCCGACCAGTATTTCAAGTTGGCGCATTTCTTCCAGGGCCGCCTTGCCGTGTTGAATCAGGGCGTCAACGTCCGGGTAATTGATTTCTTCCGCCAGTTTTCCAAGCAGGTCTTTCCCGCTCAAGCCGGTTTCATTCTCAGCAACTGCGTTGAGCAACTGCGCCGTCATCGGGTTCAACTCCAGGAAACCGACTGAGTCATCGTCGCGGCGGTAAACAGCGAGATAGACGGGTTGCTCGGCCGGTGCTTCCGGCAGGTAATCGGTTGCAATACGATGGACCGGGAAATGGTATCCGTAGACCCACGTCAGCTCCGACTTCACCGGCGTGTTTTCGAGAATATCGCCTTCGGGATCGATGCCTTCCAGGTCGTTCTCGGACTCGGAAATCGACAGCGCCAGCTCGATGTACTCGTAGTGCGCCAGCTCGACGAGAAACGGGAAGTCCTCATCGGAGGGCTCGTACTCATCCTGCAGGAATTCCAGGAACTCCTGCGGCAATTGCAGGAAGTAGGGGGTTTCGGCGCGGTGTCGCTTCATGAACTGGCGGATAAAGCCATTCCACTTTTCCGTTGTGTGCAGCTTCTTCAGGACCGGGAACATGTTGGCCAGCAGGCTGCGCAGGTTGTTGAAGAACAGCTCGCGGTAAATCGCCATACGCCGTTCTTCGATACCCTCTGGCACGGGCACGTTGTAGGGGTCGCGAATATGCGCGGCGAACGCGTATTGCTTTTCCTGGAATTCGGGACGCTCAGCCATTGGCCGCCTCCGCAGTGCCGGTCTCGGCCTGCAGTTCGCGAATCCGCTGCAGCTCGTCGAGCAACTCCTGGATGGGCGGGAAATTGAAGTCCCGCTCGAGCAATGTTGGAACCACGCCAAAGTGCGAGTAGGCATCGGCCAGCAGTGCCCATGCCTGGTCGTCCACCGCGGCACCGTGGGTATCGATCCGTAAATCCTCGGCTTCGACGTAGTGGCCGGCCAGGTGGAAATAGCGGATCCGCTCGGCGGGCATCTTGTGCATGAACTCATGGGCGTCGTAGCCATGATTGATGCTATTCACAACAATGTTGTTGATATCGAGCATCAGGTCGCAGTCGGCTTCCTCGAGCACCGCGTTCACGAACCCGGCTTCATCCATGGAGCTGTCCGATGGGGCGTAGTAGGAAACGTTTTCCAGCGCGATACGCTGCTCGAGAATGTCTTGCACCCGTTTGACCCGGTCGGCGACATAGCTCACCGCATCGTCGGTGAACGGGATTGGCATCAGGTCATACAGCTGGCCGTCGTCACCGCAATAGCTCAGATGTTCCGAGTACATGCGCACATCGTGATCGGCCATGAACACCTTGATGTCTTGGACGAGTTGCTCATCGAGGGGGGCCGGGGCGCCAATCGACAATGACAGTCCGTGAAGCACGAACGGGTAGCGTTCCGTGAAATAGCGCAGCTTCTTGCCCAGTGCGCCACCGACATGGATCCAGTTCTCCGGGGCGATCTCCATGAAGTCGATCGCTCCCTCGGGCACGTTTTTCAGCTTGTCTGCAATCGGGCGCCGCAGCCCAAGGCCGGCGCCGGACACAGGGTAGTTTGAGTTTGGCTCGCTCATGGTTCCTCGTCTGAATGCCTGCGCCCGCAGGCCGTAGGCTTACAACACAAGACCTTGATAGGTCTCTGTTTATTACAGGGCGTACGACGTCAGGCAAGCAATTGCTGCAGTCGTCGCAGGTATTCCTGTTCGTCCGGTGCCTGGTTTTGCCTTTGGGCCTCCCACAGCGTCTCGGCCAGGCTGTCGATCATGCGGTGTTCGGCGGCGTGCGAATCGCCGCTCTTTGCCGCCAATTGCTGGAAAACGTCGCGGATACCGGCCGGGCGATCGGTGTCGACCTGCTCGCGAATGCTGAGATGCAGCCCCATGTGCAGGAACGGATTCGTCTCGCCGCCCTCGACCCCGAAGTCTTTCTCCAGGTTGCCACTGACGGTCTGCTGGTACTCCGGGTGCTCGCCAATCACGGCCGCAATCTGCGATTCCAGGCCGGACAGCGGCTGCCCGTCGCGCTGCTTCTGCCAGGCGTCGGCGTACATCGCACGTAGCGCGTTACGGTCCTGACCGAAGATCATGGCAGCTCCTTCTTGCGGTATTCGCACCAATCGACGATGGCGCAGTCTCCGCACTGGGGCTTGCGGGCCTTGCACACGTAGCGTCCATGGAGGATAAGCCAGTGGTGCGCATCTTTCTTGAATTCATCGGGCGTCAGCCGCACCAGCCGATTTTCAACCTCGAGTGGCGTCTTGCCCGGCGCAATGCCGGTGCGGTTGGCGACACGGAAGATATGTGTATCCACGGCGATCGTGGGTTCGCCAAATGCCGTATTGAGAATGACGTTGGCCGTCTTTCGCCCGACGCCGGGTAATGCCTCGAGTTCGGGACGAGTGCGCGGTACCACGCTCGCATGCTCATCGATAAGGATCCGGCAGGTCTTGATGATGTTCTCTGCTTTACTGTTGAAAAGGCCAATCGTCCTGATGTACGGCTTGAGGCCTTCGACGCCCAGATCCAGAATTTGCTTTGGCGTGTTGGCGACGGGGTACAGCCTGTCCGTTGCCTTGTTAACGCTGACATCGGTGGCTTGCGCGGACAAGATCACGGCAACGAGTAATTCGAATGGGCTGGCATAGCGTAACTCGGTATCGGGACTGGGATCGAGCTCGCGCAGCTTGCTGTAGATTGCGATGCGCCTGTCCCTGTTCACGGATTGTCTTTCCCCGTCAGTTGCTCGCGCCGCCAGACGCTCGTCCTGTTGAGCGGCGTGCGTTTCCTGTCGATCGCATTCTTTGCAGCGACCGCCAGCGCAAGGCTGAAGAATGCGCCTGGTGGCAGAATAGCCAGCAACAATCCCCGATCCGCAAACGACAAACCGGCGAACGGTTCTCCGCCCGTAATCATATCAAGCCGCGAGAGTATCGATGCCTGGCCGATGAGTTCGCGGAATGCACCGATCGACATCAGTAGCAGGGCGAACCCCGCTCCCATTCCGACGCCGTCGGCGATACTTGCACCCACCGGGTTACGCGATGCAAAGACTTCGGCGCGTGCGACGATCGCACAGTTGGTGACGATCAGTGGAATGAAGATGCCGAGCGAGCGATCGAGCGTCGGGAACCACGCTTTGAAGATGAGCTCAATGCAGGTTACGAGACTCGCGATGATCAGCACATAAATCGGGATCCGGATTTCCTGCCGGATCCAGCGTCGCGTAATGGACACGAGTGCATTCGACATTGCCAGGACGATCAGGGTAGCGACACCGAGGCCGAGGCCGTTGACAAACGTCGTCGTGACTGCCAGCAATGGACAAAGGCCGAGTAACTGCACGAGCCCGGGATTGTCACGCCAGAGACCATGCTGCAATCGGTCCAGCAGGCTGCTCGCCATTACGGTTCCTCCTCGGTTGCAGGCAACGCAAATATCTCGTCGCGGTTGGCATCGAAATAGACCAGCACCTCGCGGATAGCCTTCAATACCGCGCGCGGAGTAATTGATGCGCCGGTTAGCTGGTCAAAGTCACCGCCGTCTACACGCAGGTGCCATTGGGTAATGACCGGATCTCCGAGCGAGCGGCCATCAAACTGCAATACCCAGTCGGATCGCGTCGAGTCGATGCTGTCGCCGTATCCGGGTGTTTCGCGGTGCTGCAGGATACGTACGCCCGACACACTCCCGTCTGCCGCGACGCCGACGAGGACCCGTATCGGGCCGGAGAATCCATCCGGTGCCGTGACCGCAAGCAGCGCAGCTACGGGTTCGTCCCCGGAGTAGACGCGGTAGATCAGGGCGGTATCGGAACCCGGCAATTCGTGCGGGGGTTCAAGGACGAGCCTGGATTCGCTAACACCGCCCTCGAAGAACAGACCGGCAATTGCGGGTTGCAGGCTCTGTTCAAGCAAGGCCTTCTCGTTGGCCGCGATGCGATCCGCCGTCGCCTGGTAAGTGGCAGCCACGAGTGCTGTACAAACGGCAGCAATGAATGCCAGCGTCGCTCCACTCGTCAGAACTGACTGGTTCTCGCTCATCGCGATGCACCCCGGCGGGCATGGCCGACAATGTGGGGCCGTGTCAGGTAGTCGATGGCCGGTGTCGCCATATTCATGATCAGGACCGAGAAGGCAACACCATCCGCGTAGGATCCCCAGCGGCGGATCGCAAAAATAAGCAGGCCGATGCCGACACCGTAAATGAATCGTCCTTTCGGGCTTGTCGCAGCCGATACAGGATCGGTTGCGATGAAAAACGCGCACAGAATGGTGGCGCCCGAGAACAGGTGGAAGCCCGGCGTCGCGTTCGATCCCGGATCGATCATCCACATGATCCCGGCAGGAATCAGGACGCCTGCGAATACGCCGGCCGGAATCTGCCAGCGGATAATTTTCTTGAGCAGCAACCAGAAACCACCGAAGGCTATGCAGTTGCCTATCCACTCCCAGCCGCGGCCACCGAAGTCACCCATCATCGGGTTGATACGCAACTCCTGGAACGTGCGCATGCCACGCAGGCCTGTCTGTATGGCGTCCAGTGGCGTGGCCCGGCTGATTGCATCGAACGTCTGGCCTGCCGGATACGAGCCCGTTAGCGTGTACTTGAGCGTCTGCATGATCGACAGGTGGTCGTAGTCGATGTCGCCCATGCGCGGGGCAACCCACAGGTTCATTTCCATCGGGAACGCCACGAGGATCACGACATAGCCGGCCATCGCCGGGTTGAAGATGTTGAAGCCGATACCGCCGTATAGGTGCTTCACGACAATGACCGCAAACAGCGATCCGGTCGCGGTTACCCACCATGGTGTCATTGACGGCAATGCAAACGCGAGTAATGCCGCCGTGACGAGAACGCTGTAATCGCTCAATGCTGTTTCGACGTTGCGGCCGCGTGCATGCATCATCAGCGCCTCGCCGCCAACGCAGCACGCCGCCGCGATGATCAGGTTGAACAGGAATCCGGGTCCGAAATACCAGACGTGCGCAAGAGCAGCAGGCACGAGTGCGGCCAGCACATGCAACATCATGGTCGCGACGTCGGATCGCGGCGCGAGGTAAGGGGCTTCCCGCCTGGTGAACTCCACCCTTAGTCGTCCTCCGAACCCTGTTGCTTGCGTTTGAGTATCTCGGCAATAGCGGCCGGACCAGCCTGTTTCGCGGCTTCTTTTTGTCCTGCCAGTTCGCGATCGCGGTCCTGCTGTTCTTTTTCAAGCCTTTGATTACGTGCCTCGAACCGTTGTCGTGCGCGTTCGGCGCGCGCTTTCTCGTCGGCGAGTTCCTGGATGCGGCCCTTCGCTTTCCTGAAGTCCGCCGTCAGCGGAATGTGGCTCGGGCATACCAGGTCGCAGCAGCCACACTCAATACAATCGATCAGGCCGTGCTCACGCAGTTTCGCCTCATTATCAGCACACGCATACCAGAACAGCTGCTGCGGTAGCAATTGTATCGGGCAGACCTCGGCACATTCGCCGCAACGAATGCATGGCCGTTCGTCGCCAATGGTCGCTGGCTCCGAAAGTACGAGTATGCAGTTGGTCGCCTTGACGATCGGGACCTCGTCAATGGTTACAGACTTCCCGGTCATTGGGCCGCCAATGATCAGCTGTTGGGCGCGATCCGTGTAACCGCCCGCGAAGTTGACAATGTCAGCAACCGTAGTACCCAGGCGCGCCTCCACGTTCATCGGCTGCGCGATACCATCACCCGTGATGGTCGTAATCCTCGACACCAGCGGCTCGTGGTCGATGATCCAGTCGTAGATGGCAGCCGCGGTGCCCACGTTTTGCACGAGGCAGCCGATGTCGGTAGGCAACCCGCCGCTCGGCACCTCAAGATTTGTAACCAGCTGCACAAGCTGGTCTTCACCGCCGGAAGGATAGATCGTGGGAACCTGTTTCAACACGAGGCGGTCGTCGTTGAGCTCACTCATGACTTCCGCGAGGCGCTGAATGGCCTCGGGTTTGTCGCTTTCGACAACGACGTAACCGACATTTAGCGATAGTGCATGCATCAGGATCTGAGCGCCGCCAAGTACCTGGTGTGCGTGCTCGCGCATCAGGACGTCGTCACAGCTGATGTAAGGCTCGCATTCGACGCCGTTGAGTATCAGGTATTCGAGCTCACAGGTGACCGCCTGCATGAGTTTTTGCGCCGTCGGGAAAACCGCGCCGCCAAGGCCGACAATGCCGCCTTGCAGAATCATCGCGAGCAGCACATCGGGCGGCAACGTGTTATAAGGCGGTGGCGTCTCGGCGCGCTCAATCGGTGTATCTTCGCCGTCGCACTCGATGACGATGCAGGGGGCTTTCGCGCCGAAACGACGGGCGACAGGCCATGGTTCGATCGCGACCACCTTGCCGGAGGACGACGCATGTACCGGTGCGCCGAGCGTGCCATCAGGTTCGGCAATCAACTGGCCCTTCAGAACACGCTCGCCGATTCCGACGACGGGTTGAGCGTCATCCCCGACATGCTGTGATATCGGCAGGATAAGTTGTGCCGGAACCGGAACCCGGTAAATAGGCTCACGGGTGGCCTCGGTCTTGCGACCCTCGAGGCGCAGTCCGCCATGCAGTTTGCCGAGGTCATAAGTCGGGGCAGTCATCCGCTGCTCCGCATGCTGATGCAATCGACCGGGCAGGGCGCGACGCACAGCTCGCAGCCGGTGCACTCCGCTGCTATCACGGTGTGCATCAGCTGGTGGGCGCCAACGATGGCATCGACGGGGCACGCGCTGCGGCAATGCGTGCAGCCAATGCAGCGGTTCTCATCAATAATGGCGACCGCGCGTTGCAGCGGCGTCGCCTCGGCGAGTGGTAATACGTCTTTGCCAAGCAGGTCGGCGAGCCGGCGAACCGTCTCCTCACCGCCTGGCGCACACAGGTTGATCCCGGCAGATCCAGCAACGACGGCTGCCGCATAGGGCCGGCAGCCCGGATACCCGCATTGTGCACACTGCGTCTGCGGCAGCAGCTCATTGACCCGCTCTACCAGCCCGGATGTCTCGGGGGGCAAGCTGCGGTATGCATAGCTCAGCGCCAGCCCTGCAAGCAGCGCGATTAAAGCAATGGTCAGAACTGCGGGCCACATCGTGCGTGCCAGCCATCAGGGCCGTGCCATGCCCGAAAAGCCCATGAACGCAAGCGACATGATGCCAGCGGTCATGAGTGCGATGGCCGTACCCCGAAACGGTGCCGGCACATCAGCGGCATCCAGGCGTTCTCGAATGGTCGCGAACATGACCAGGACCAATGCGAACCCGGCCGATGCCCCGAAACCGAAGAACACCGACTGCACAAATCCTTTTGCTTGCTGCACGTTGAGCAACGCCACGCCGAGGACTGCGCAATTCGTCGCAATCAGCGGAATATAAATGCCCAGCACCTGGTGTAACAGCGGGCTCATTCGCCGCACCATGATCTCCGTGAACTGTACGCTGGCGGCAATAACCAGAATAAAGCTGATCGTTCGCAGGTATTCGATGCCGAGCGGCACCAGCACATATTCATGTAGCAGGTATGCGCTTGCCGATGACAGTGTGAGTACAAAGGCCGTCGCCAGCGACATGCCGGTTGCGGCCTCAAGGTTTTTCGATACACCCATAAAAGGGCAAAGCCCGAGGAATCGTACCAGCACGAAATTGTTGACGAGGACCGTGCCAACGAGAATGACAATGAGCTCGGACATTGCCTATTTAACGCGCATTCCGGGCTCGCCACCGTCGTCTGGCGATAGCAGGAAGATGTCCTTGCCACCCGGACCTGCGGCCAGCACCATACCTTCAGACACGCCGAAGCGCATTTTGCGCGGTGCGAGGTTGGCGACCACGATGACGTTGCGGCCCACGAGGCTGTCGGGCTCATAGGCTTCCTTGATTCCTGCAAAAACCTGGCGGGTTGAATCGCCGAGGTTCAATGTCAGCGCCAGCAACTTGTCGGCTCCCTCGACCGGTTCCGCCTTGTCGATTCGTGCGATGCGCAGGTCGACTTTCATGAATTCATCAATACTGATTGTGTCTGACTCAGCCACAGTGACAGTGCCCTCCGTGCTGTCCTTAGATTGTTCGACCATCTTCTCGACGTGGCTGCTGTCAACACGCGTCAGAAGCGGTTTGAATTTCTTGACGCTGCTGCCGAGCATGGGCCTGGTCGCGTCGTCCCAGCGCCAGGCATCCTCATTGAGGAATGCTCGCGCATCATCGGCCACCGACGGGATTACCGGTGTCAGGTAGATCATCAGGCTGCGAAACAGGTTCAGGCCCTGTGTGCAGACCGCCTGGACATCCTGGTGTCGTGCCTTGTCCTTGATCATCAGCCACGGCTTCTTCTCATCGATGTAGCGATTGGCTGCATCCGCCAGCGCCATGACCTTGCGCATTGCCTTTGAGTACTCGCGCTGCTCGTAGTGATCGGCAATTTGTTCTGCGGCATCAGCAAATTCCTTGAACAAAGCGGGTTCCGGCAGCGCATCAGCCAGGACACCATCGAACTGCTTGTAGATGAACCCGGCGCAGCGGCTCGCAATATTTACGAGTTTGCCGACGAGGTCCGAGTTCACGCGAGCGACGAAGTCCTCGAGATTCAGGTCGATGTCCTCGATGGTCGGCCCGAGTTTGGCCGCGTAGTAATACCGCAGGTAGGCGGGGTGCAGGTTGTCGAGGTAGGTGCGGGCGTTAATGAACGTGCCCCGGGATTTGGACATTTTTTGGCCGTTCACGGTCAGGAAGCCATGCGCGAACACGCTGGTTGGTGTACGGAAACCGGATCCCTGCAGCACCGCTGGCCAGAACAGTGTATGGAAATACATAATGTCCTTGCCAATGAAGTGGTACAGCTCGGTGTCGTGACCCGGGCGCCAGTAGGTGTCGAAATCCAGGTCGTCGCGCCGATCGCAGAGATGCAAAAAGCTCGCCGCGTAACCGACCGGAGCATCCAGCCAGACATAGAAATACTTGTCCTCGGTGCCCGGGATCTTGAAGCCGAAGTAGGGTGCATCCCTCGAGATGTCCCAGTCCTGCAGGCCAGCCTCGAACCATTCTTCGAGCTTCGCCAACACGCTTTTCTCGAGCTGCGCTGCGCTCATCCATTCGCGAAGCCGCTGTTCGTAGTCGCTAAGTTTGAAGAAATAGTGTTCGGACTCGCGTTTAACAGGCGTGGTACCCGAGAGCACGGAGACCGGGTCGATCAGGTCGGTCGGGTTGTAGGTTGCCCCGCACACCTCACAGGCGTCGCCGTACTGGTCTTCGCTCTTGCAGCGCGGGCAGGTGCCGCGTACAAACCGGTCCGGCAAGAACATGCCTTCCTTTTCATCGAAGGCCTGCTCGATCGTCCGGGTGTAGATGTCACCTGCATCGCGAAGTGCGATGAACATTTCGGCCGTAAGCTTTTCATTCTCCCTCGAATGCGTCGTGTGGTAGTTGTCCATCGCGACGTCGAAGTCGCGAAATACGTCGACGAATTCCCTGGAGACCTCAGTCGTGAGTTGCTCAGGCGTGATGCCAAGCTCCCGCGCCTTGAGCATGATCGGGGTGCCGTGTGCGTCGCTCGCGCACACAAAGATGCAGTCATTGCCGTAGAGGTTCTGGAAGCGGACCCAGATGTCAGTCTGGATGTACTCCACCATATGGCCCATATGGGGTGAGCCGTTGACGTAGGGCAGGCCACTCGTGACGAGAATTGTCCGGGATTTTGTTGCCATCGGCGGCGGTCGGCAGTTTCGCGGGTTCAAAGGCCGCGATTATGCCACGGGTGGCGATTCAGTTTTCGAGTTTGACGCGCTCGAACATGCTCTTGTTGTTGGCCTGCAGGTACGCCTCTTTGCCCGACACGAATGCGCTCTCCACGAGGGCCATCAGGGCAGAGTCCATGGTCTGCATGCCTATTCCGCCACCCGATTGCATGGCGGTCTCCAGCTGGTCGAGCTTGCCCTGGCGAATCAGGTTTGAGACGGCCGAGGTATTGATCAGGACTTCGAGCGCTGCAATACGGCCGGGCTTGTGCTTGGTCGGTAACAGCTGCTGCGAGACTACGCCGCGCAGCGATGTCGAAATCATCGTTCGAATGTGGTCTTGCTTGTTGGCAGGGAAGGAATTGATGATGCGATCCACGGTCGGGGCCGCGCCATTGGTGTGCAGCGTGCCCATCACCAAAATGCCCATTTCGGCCGCCGTGACTGCGATGCTGATGGTTTCGAGGTCGCGCATCTCGCCGACCAGGATTACGTCCGGGTCCTCGCGTAATGCCGAATGCAGTGCGGCTGCAAACGAACTGCTATGGACTCCTATCTCACGCTGGCTGATCAGGCTGCTTTTGGTCGAGTGTACGAACTCGATCGGATCTTCAATCGTGAGGATGTGACCTTTGCGCGTCTTGTTCATCGAGTCGATCATTGCCGCGAGTGTTGTCGACTTACCCGAGCCGGTTTTGCCCGTTACGAGGATCATGCCCGATGTCTGTTTGCAGAGATCATGGATCACCGTCGGCATATCGAGCTGCTCGAGCGTCAACGCCTGCGACGGGATCGCCCGGAATATAGCGCCCATGCCGTTAAGATGGCGGAATACATTGACTCGAAACCGCGACACGTCAGGAATATCATGAGCGAAATCGGCGGCCTCGTCGCTCTCGAACGCACGCTGCGTTGTGCCGTCCATGATCTCGAACATGGCTTCCTGCACAACCTCGGTCGTGACTATTTCGTCCATCAGGACCTGCAGGTTGCCGTGAATGCGGGCTCGAACCGGGTCGCCGGAGACAAAATGAAGATCGGATGAGCCCTTCTTGAGGGCTTCCTTCAGGTAATGGTCGATCCTAGCCATCGAGCAACTTCTCGTTGCCGCCAATATCGACCATCGGGACAATGTCAGTGTTGGTTACGAAGCGCTGAAACTTTTTCTTGTCGTTGGCGTGCAGGTAGGCGTCATCCGGGTCGATCTCCTTCTTGTTAATTGCATCCAGCAGGGCGGAATCCATGAGCTGCATGCCCAGGTCTTTGCCGGTCTGCAGCTGCGAGGAAATCTGGTGCGTCTGGTCCGTCGTTATCAGCTTGGAAATGGCCCGGTTGTTGACAAGAATCTCCAGTATCGCTTTGCGGCCCCGACCGTCCGGCGTCTTGATCAGTACCTGCGTCACGACGGCCTTAAGACTCATTGCAAGGAAAGACTTCGTTTGCTCGCGCAGCTCACCGGGCAGCGCGTCGATGATGCGGTCAATCGTCTTTACCGCGCCGGTCGTATGCAACGTACCCAGCACCAGGTGCCCGGTCTCGGCCGCCGTCATTGCCATCGAAATTGTCTCCGCATCACGGAGTTCGCCAACGAGGATGACATCCGGGTCTTCGCGCATGGCAGAACGAACGCCGTCCGCGAAGGACGTGAGGTGTGTGCCAAGCTCGCGTTGTATAACCTGGCATTGCTTGCTCGGATGTACGAACTCGATCGGATCCTCGAGGCTGATAATGTTGAGGCTGCGGGTCTCATTGAGATGATTAATCATCGCCGCGAGCGTCGTCGATTTGCCCGTACCCGTCGAACCGGTCACCAGCACCATGCCCTGGTGGTATTCGCAGAAGTCCGTGAGAGTGGACGGCATGTTCAGTTGTTCGAGCGTCGGCACGTCGCCCGGAATGTGCCGGAACACTGCGCCAAAGCCGGTCTCCTTGCGGAAAACGTTGACGCGGAAGCGACCGCCTTCTTCGCCGACATAGGAGAAGTCGAGATCGCGGCCAGTGTTGAGAGTCTCCTGCTGGTTGGCCGTGAGTACCTCGAGAATATAGCTCTCAAGTTCCGAATCGGAGAGTTCGCGGAATTTGATGGGCATCAGGTCGCCATTCATGCGCAGCATGGGTGGCACGCCAACGGCCAGGTGCACGTCGGAACAGCCCTGTGCGAGACCGAGTTTTAGAAATGCGTCTATACGTGCCATATCGGCAGCTGCCCAAGAATCAACCGGTTGCGCTATCCTAGGCGGAAATTATGTCGCATTCCAGAGCGACATCACACTTTTGGGATTTTGCGGGTTTCAGACCGAGAGTGTCTCAAGCGCCTCGTGCAGCTCTTCCATGGACTGATAGCGCTTGGTCTTGTCGACGGACATCGCTTTGCCGATCAATTCGGCAAATTCGTCGGGAATCACGGGATTGATCTCCTGGCACTGCTTGGCCTTGCCCTGGACGTGCTGGTACATCACCGACATGTGATCACCGCGGCTATACGGCGGCACTCCGGTTGCCATTTCATACATGATGACGCCAATGCTATAGACATCCGCTGTCTCGTCGACTTTCTTGCCGAGAATCTGCTCCGGCGCCATGTATTTCGGTGAACCGATCACGTAACCGGTCTTGGTTAACTGCGTATCGCCACTCGAAGCCGCTGCGGCAACACCGAAGTCCACGATCTTCAGCAGGCCGTCATCATTGACGAGAATATTGGCCGGTTTGAGGTCGCGGTGAATAACGCCTGCCTGGTGGGCGACCGCCATGCCCGTGGCCATGTCGCGCGAGAATTTCAGCACCTTCTGCAAATCCATCGGTTTGCTGTTCGGGATTTCGCCGCTCAGCGTATGCGAAGGGAAGTACTCCATTGAAATCGCGTAGGAACCCTGCAGATGCAGGAAGTCATAGATGCGGATAACGTTGCGATGCGTGATTTTGCGGGAATAGCGCAATTCATGGACGAAGCGTTTCATCATTTCTTCGTCGGACGACACGTTCGGGTTCAGGAACTTGAGGATCAGTTGCTCATCGACGACCTCATCCTCCATTAGCAACACGGTCCCGAAGGCGCCCTTACCAATCTTCTCGATGTACTTGTAACGTCCATCGATAACATCGCCTGGATTGAGCGTCGAGATGTCCAGGAACGCGGGCGCCGGCGGAGCCTCGATCTCGGCCGTTGGATCCCTGGCTGCTTCCTCGGCCATTTTCTGGGCCTTGTGCTGTTGTTCGAGGAGCTTCTCGAGATCCTCGTCTTCCAGCAACATGGTCTTCGTATGTTCGCCAATTTTCTTCGCGCGCTGGTTCTCCGCCAGCACAGTCGCGGAAAATCGCTCGTCAAGGTACTTCAATGCCTTGTCCGCGCTGTTAATAATCGTCGCTTCGGGCGACTGCTTGGCCTTCTGCAAGACGCCGCGTACGACATCCGCGTGTGACTCATCGGCAAGTTGGGCGATGGCTCTCAAAACTTCCACCTGCACGTCTTTTTCGGGTCGCTTTAGCATCGGCAGGATCTTGGAAATATGCGTTTGGTTGCCGATCTGTCCGAGTGCGCGAATTACGACGGTATCCGTTTTCGGGTCATTGCCCAGCAGGCCGAGAAGCGTAGGCAGCGCTTTATCGCTGCCTATTTTCGACAATGCATCAATCGCACGTTCGCGAACCCACCAGTCCGAGTCTTCTGTTGCCTTGATCAGGTGATCGACAGCAGCCTCGTCCTTGGTTGCATTGAGAATTTCAATGGCCGTTCGCCGGATCTCTTCGTCATCATCTTTGATCAGGGCAACCACGGAATTGACGACTTTCGGTCCGCCGATCTCGGCCAGCGCATCGCCGGCTCGCGAGCGCACCCACCAATCGTCATCTTTGAGGACATTGAGCAGGTCTTTCACCGAATCGATATTGCCTATTTCGTTGAGAACCTCGACCGCGGATCTGCGCGCGTATTCAGACTCGTCTTTCAGCGCTTCGGCAAGATATTTGACCGTTTCGGGGTGGTTCAACTTGACGAGCATGTCGACGGCCTTGTTTTGCACGTCGATATCGGGATCCTGCAACAGCTTGCTCACTGCTGATATGTTGACGGCGCCGCCGCGCTGCGCAAGCGCGGACAGGGCGGCAGAGCGCACCATCTTGTGCGAATCCTTAAGCTGGATTTCCAGTGCCTGGTTGACCTCGGACCTGTCAAACTTGGCGAGCAGGTTAATCAGGTGGATTTTTATATAGGGATCCTTGCCCCCCATGCGGGCTATCAGGTCCGGGATCATTTCGGGCTTGATCGTGTCCTGGATTATCCTGAAGACCGCTTCGGATTCTTTGGGGTCCAGGTCATAGGCGCGCTGCAACAGCTCGTGGACGCTGAGGTCTTGCTTGTGCACGCGCAGAACTTCGATCAGGGCCGGCTTCGAGACCTCCGGGTCCTCGAAAAAGTCGAGCAGGCTGTTCGCGTCGTAATTCGTGCTGCTGGAGAGTGCCCACGACGTACCTGACACGACCCGGTCATTACCGTCGGCGAGGCCGTCACGGTACATCTCGAGCGTCTTGTCGCTGACAAGGCTGGAGAGAATATCGACGAATACCATCGTGTGGCTTTTGTCTGAAAGCGCGAGCGCATCGAGCGCTTTGGGAATAACCTTGGGGCCGATTTTCTTGAGGCGGTTGACAATTCGTTGGGCCGATGGCGAATCGGGCTTCGGTTCCTGCACCAGTTCACCGACCAGTTGCTCCGCGCGATATCCGCCCAGGAGACTCATCGGCGCACACCGCGACACAACGAGCTCGTGCCCGGCATCCCTGCACATACCAACGAAATAAACCGCAATTGTTTATTCAACAGTCAAGCTCTAGCCCAGGCGATACATGCCAATCGCGATTTGTCCGCGATCGCAATGCGTCCGTTCATTCCCAAATGCGGCATTATGCCACATTGACTCATTGCACTTTGGTACGCAAGCCGTTGAAAATCAGTGCTTGGATCCGTCTCAGGCTCCGTTACAATGTGCGCGCTTATACCCCCGATCCAGGGGCATCAACCAATAGATTTTACCTAATGCAGTCACGGGAAATGTGACGCCGTCAACAGATTCAGATGTGAAGAAACTCCTAAATTCCATTTACTTACCGGGCATCGAACTGCCCATTTCCGAGGTTGGCCGGGTTCTCGAAGTGAAGGACTCGAATGGCCACGTCGACGCAGGTATTGAGCTGGGCTTCCCGGCTGCTGGCGCTCACGATGCCTATCGCGCGCATATTGCGGCCATCCTGTCCGAAGATACGGGCTGCGAATCCGTCAATGTCGGCTTTTCGACGCGGATTATTGCTCATGGCGTGCAACGTAACCTGAAGCCGCTCGAGCATATTCGCAATGTCATCGCTGTTGCGTCGGGCAAAGGCGGTGTGGGTAAATCGACTGTTGCGGTCAACCTCGCGCTGGCGCTGGCTGCCGACGGTGCGGCCGTTGGGCTACTCGATGCGGATATTTACGGCCCGAGCCAGCCCCACATGCTCGGCATCGCCGGCGAACGGCCGACCAGCCTGGATGGGAAGAGCATGCAACCGATGCTCGCGCACGGCCTGCAGGTCATGTCGATCGGGTTTCTCGTCGACCCCGACCAGCCCATGGTCTGGCGCGGGCCGATGGTGACCTCGGCGCTCAACCAGTTGCTGCACCAGACGACCTGGCACGATCTCGACTACCTGATTGTCGACATGCCGCCAGGTACCGGCGATATCCAGCTGACGTTGTCACAGACCGTCCCTGTCAGTGGCGCGGTGATCGTTACGACACCGCAGGACATTGCCTTGCTCGATGCGCGCAAGGGTCTGGCGATGTTTCGCAAGGTATCGGTGCCGGTACTCGGCATCATCGAGAATATGAGCACCCATATCTGCTCTGCATGCGGTCACGAGGATCCCATATTCGGTGCGGGCGGTGGTCAGCAAATGGCAGCTGATTTTGACGTGCCGCTGCTTGGCCAGTTACCGCTCGATGCCCGGATTCGCGAGCAGACCGATTCAGGGCATCCAACCGTGATTGCGGATGCCGACTCAGCTGTCGCATCCGCGTATTTTGACGCGGCGCGGCGGATGTCCGCGGTACTTGCCGGCCAGGGCAAGGACTACAGCAGCAAGTTCCCGAAGATCGTTGTCGAGGACAGCTGATGAGTATCAAGTCGGATCGCTGGATACGCCATATGGCCGCCGAACACGGCATGATCGAGCCGTTCGAGCCGGGCCAGGTGCGCACAAACGGCGATGACCGCATCGTTTCCTACGGCACATCGAGCTACGGTTACGATGTGCGGTGCTCAAACGAGTTCAAGATATTCACAAACATCAATTCAGCCGTGGTCGATCCAAAGGCTTTCGATGACACGAGTTTCGTTGATATCGACAGTGACGTCTGCGTCATCCCACCCAATTCGTTCGCACTCGCACGTACGGTTGAATATTTCCGCATCCCAAGAAATGTACTGACGATTTGTCTCGGCAAGTCAACCTATGCGCGCTGCGGCATCATCGTCAACGTCACACCACTGGAACCGGAATGGGAAGGGCACGTGACGCTGGAGTTTTCGAACACAACGCCGCTCCCAGCCCGGATCTATGCCAACGAAGGCGTAGCCCAGATGCTGTTCCTGCAGTCGGACGAGGAATGCGAGACATCGTACAAAGACCGGGGCGGCAAGTACCAGGGGCAACAGGGCGTCACACTTCCGAAGGCATGAATGCCCTGAGAGGCGCGGGTGGGATGTTTGTCGACCGAAGTAAAGCGCAGCGAAGCGAGCCATGAGGGAGACAAATGTCCCGGCTGCGCCGCTATTCGAAGTCCATGACTACAGGGTCTTGTAGCTCTTTGCCGTCGAGGCGGGCCGCCCCGTCTTTGAACTCGAGTCGGCCGGCGGCAATCCAGCTGGCGGCTTCCGGGTAGATCTGATGTTCCACCGCCTGTACCCGGGCGCAGAGTCCGTCTGCGGTTTCGTTCGGATCCACGCGGAGGCGGCCCTGAAGAATTCGCGGCCCACCGTCGAGTTCATCGGTCACGAAATGCACGGTGCTGCCGTGCCACTCGTCGCCGGCGGCCAGTACACGCTCGTAGGTATCGAGTCCCGGATACGCCGGTAGCAGGGCAGGGTGAATATTCAACACCCGTCCCGCGTAATGATCGACAAACCACGGGCTCAGTATGCGCATAAAGCCGGCGAGTATGACGAGATCCGGTTGATATTGATCGAGCTTCTCTGCAACCGCGCGATCAAACGACTCGCGATCGGGAAATTCGCCGTGCGCGATGCACGCAGTCTCAATGCCGGCGTCCCCGGCTCTCGACAGGCCGTAAGCGTCCGGCCGGTTACTGAACACCAGCACAAGCTCAATGTTGAGCGCTCCCGATGCGACTCGATCAATGAAGGATTGCAGGTTCGTGCCCGATCCTGATATCAGAATCGCTGTCCTGCAGCTATTGCCGCTCAAAGAAACTGCACCGGTGCGGCGCCAGCAGCAATCTGACCGATCTGCCAGGCCGATTCACCTTGGGCTGCAAGCACATTGAGCGCCGCGTCGATGTCTGAACTGGCCACGGCGACGATCAAACCCACCCCACAGTTGAATGTCCGGCGCATTTCGTCGGTCGCGATATTGCCGCTGGCAGCCAGCCAGTCGAAGACCGGTCCCTGCCGCCAGCTCCCCGCATCGATCTCTGCGTGAACATCCTGCGACATCATTCGCGGCAGGTTCTCGCTGATACCGCCGCCGGTGATATGCGCAATGCCGTTCACGCTTACCGCATCGATCAGTGCGCGCACCGAACGGACGTAGATGTGTGTCGGAGCGAGCAATGTGCGTGCCGCAGGCGCGCCATCGATCGTCGCAGTGGGATCACGAGCAAGGACTTTTCTGATCAGCGAATAGCCGTTGGAGTGCGGGCCGCTGGACGCGATGCCGATCAGGGCATCACCGGCAGCGATAGCTGTGCCGTCAATCATGGCGCCGCGTTCAACAACGCCGACACAGAAACCAGCAAGGTCATATTCTCCGTCGCCGTACATGTCCGGCATTTCAGCCGTTTCGCCGCCGATGAGCGCGGCACCGGCCTGCGCACAGCCCTCGGCAATGCCACTGACGACGTCCGTCGCGACATCGATATCGAGCTTGCCGGAGGCGAAGTAGTCGAGAAAGAACAGCGGCTCGGCGCCGGTGACGAGGACGTCGTTGACGCACATCGCGACAAGATCGACGCCGATAGTATCGTGCTGCCCAAGATGCTGTGCCAGCATCAGTTTAGTGCCGACACCGTCGGTGCCTGATACGAGAACCGGTTCGTGATAGCGACCGGGCGGTAGCGCAAACAGGCCACCAAATCCACCGAGATCCGCTAGCACCTCGGGGCGCTGTGTGCGCTTGACGAGCGGCTTGATTTGATCAATGAATGCGTTGCCTGCGTCGATATCGACGCCGGCGTCTTTGTACGTCAGTGGCTTGTCAGTCATCTGGGCTCGAAAAAAGTGTTACCGGCTATGCGCGGAATCGGCGATATAATAGTGCTTGGGCACAGACGGGGAAACCACCCTTGCTGAAATCGTTATCGAATTGGCTGCCTGGCGTGACCGGGCGCCGGGTCCGGCCAGTGTTGGCAGTCGCGTTGCTTGCGCTTGCCGGGCATTGGGCGTCGCCCGCGACGGCCGTCGAAATGACGACACTCTACACGGCTCAGGTCGTGGTCGACGAGGACGAGGACGATCCTCGTCAGGCCGCCTACGAGGCGGCGTTGGTGGAGGTACTTTTGCGCGTGTCAGGTTCGGCCCTGAGCACCGACGCGGAAATGATTGAACTCCTGTTCCCGAATCCATCATCGTACGTCGTGCAGTTCCGGCCGGGTCCGGAGGATACTCTGTGGGTGTCGTTTGATGGCGAGGCTGTCGAACAGGCATTGCGGCAAGCCGGGCAATCCGTCTGGGGCGCTGACCGGCCGTTGACACTGGTCTGGCTGGCAGTCGACTGGGGCCAGGGAAACCGTGAAATTATCGGTGCCGATGACCCTGAGCGAAGGCGGGATGCGGCGCGCTCAATCGATCGCAACCGCCTGCTGCGACAACGGGTCCTTGACGTCGCTGAACGCCGTGGATTGCCGGTCGTATTTCCATTGCTTGATACTGACGATCTGCAGAACATCAGTTTCAGCGACATTTGCGGCGGATTCGATGAGCAGATGCTCGAAGCCTCCAGGCGCTACGATGTGAGTTCCATTCTCGCCGGTTGCATCAGGCCGCTGAGCAGTCAGCGCAATCGCTGGAGCTATTACTTCGGCATCGAGGAGCGGACCTACAACGGCGAACCGGAACAGGTAGTCAGCCACGTTGCCGATGTACTGGCCGCCGAATTTTCGGTCAGTGGCAGCGCGCCTCTCGAAGTGATCGAACTCGATGTTGCCGGTATCGATACTGTCACCGCCTACGGTGCCGTGCAAAAACTGCTATCCGACCTCACCGTCATCGAGACATTCGTAGTCACTGAGGTCCGGGGCGACCTGGTGCGGTACCGTGTAGAGGCTCGTGGTGGCTCGGAACGGCTGCGGCGGGCATTGCAGTTCAACGGCCTGATCGAGCAAAATGGATTCGACAATGACACGATGTCGATCGATTCTCTGAACCCGTCGCTGGATTTCTTCTACAGCGCAGAATAATTCGACAAAAACAGCCAATAACTGATGTCCCTTAGCTGGTTACCCAACGCCATCTCGACCATGCGCATTGCGCTGATCGTGCCGATCCTGCTGCTTTTTGTTGATGGCAGTTTTGGCTGGGCATTGACGCTGTTCCTGATCGCCGGTATGTCAGATGGTGTTGACGGCTACCTCGCCAAGCGCTTTCACTGGAACACACGGCTGGGGGCGTTTCTCGATCCTACCGGCGATAAGTTGCTTGTCGCATGGTCGTTCGGTACGTTGGCGTACCTCGGTTACATCCCCGTGTGGCTGGCAATCGTCGTTATCCTGCGAGACGTCGTGATTGTCTCCGGATCATTCTTGTACCACTACCTGGTCCGGCGGCTCGAGGGCGAACCGACACGTATCAGTAAGCTCAATACAGCGCTGGAGTTCATGTTCCTGGTGGTAGTGATTGCGCACGCCGGATATGACTGGCCGGACAAGATAACGATTACGATACTGGGTGCGTCAATCCTGGTGACCGTGGTCATCAGTGGCTACGTTTACGTTTCAAACTGGGTTTGTGGCGCGCGCGCGGAGGTCTGATTATGAGTACCGACTTACGTGTCAACTGGCTGATTGCAATTGCAATAATGGGCTGGCTGTTTTATTTGCTGGCGCCTGTCTTGACGCCGTTTGTCGCGGCGGCCTTGCTCGCTTACATTGGCGATCCGCTGGCGGACAGGCTGCAGCGGCTCAAGTTGCCACGCACGCTGGCGGTAGCCGTGGTATTTCTTCTGACTTTCGCGGTGCTTGCTCTCCTGATTCTGCTGGTCGGGCCACTGATCCGATCACAGGTGACAGCCTTTCTCGAGGCGCTGCCTGACATCGTTACGCGGGTGGAGCAGGTCTGGCTGCCGAAAGTCATGGCGATGCTCGAAATCGAGGCCGGCGACGAGGTAGGCATCGGGCCGTTCCTGGATCGCTACAGCGACATGGCCGGTACCTGGGGGACGAAAGTACTGGTTGGCGTCACCAAATCGGGTGGTGCGCTGGCAGCCGCGGTGCTTAGCCTGTTCCTGATCCCCATCCTGACGTTCTACCTGTTGCGGGACTGGGACACGATCATGAGCCACATTGGCGCGCTGATACCAACCCGTCAACGTGTCACCGTGGTCAAGCTCGCCAGGGAAACCGATGAGGTACTTGGCGCCTTTCTGCGGGGCCAGTTACTGGTGATGTTCGCACTGGCGGTCATCTATTCGACAGGTCTCGCTATATCGGGTGTTCAATTTGCAGTGGCTATCGGCGTCGTGTCGGGGCTGGTCAGCTTTGTTCCGTATCTTGGCTTTGTGTTTGGCATTATCCTGGCGTTGCTCACAGTCGCCCTGGAGCCTAAGCTCTGGCAACTGATCGGTGTGGTCGCGACGTTTTCGATTGCCCAGCTGATAGAAGGCTCGGTGCTGACGCCGAAACTGGTAGGGGACCGCATCGGGCTGCATCCCGTCATTGTCATCTTCGCGGTCGCCGCCGGCGGGCAGTTGTTCGGGTTCTTTGGCATCCTGCTCGCGCTGCCAGCTGCCGCGGTTCTGTCAGTATTGGTGCGCTTTGCCTATCACAATTACCTTATGGAGCATCCGGAAATCGTCGTTGACCAGATTGACGACTAACAGATTCCGGATAGCACTCCAGTGAGCCAGTTGGCACTGCCATTGCGCCTCGCCGATCATGCGGTGTTTGCAAGTTTCCTGGGCGACGGTAACCAGACGCTCGTTGCTACATTGATGGATGTTGCCGATGGCGTGGCGGAGACAGGCTGCTGGTTGTGGGGAACGGCCGCAACCGGCAAGACACATTTGTTGCAGGCGACCTGCGAGCGGGCCGGGGATCGGTCCGTCTATATCCCGCTGGCATCCTTTGCAGATGCCAGTCCTGCATTGCTGGAAGGCCTCGCGAGTCGGGAACTGGTGTGCCTGGACGACCTGGACACCGTGGCGGGACGCGATGACTGGGAGCGCGCGCTGTTCGAGCTGTGCAACGCGATTCTCGATGTCGGCGGGCGGCTGGTAATCGCGGCGTCGGCCGCGCCGCGCAGTTCGCATATCGTGCTCCCGGACCTGGTCAGCCGCCTGTCACGTCTGCCGGTTTTTCAGCTAACTCCGCTGGATGAAGCAGAGCGAGCGGCCGCCTTGCAACTGCGGGCGCGGCACCGTGGTCTCGACCTGCCCGACGAGACTGCGCGCTACCTCCTCAGTCGCAGTCGACGCGACATGACGAGCCTCTACAACCTGCTCGACAGGCTCGATGATGAGGCGCTCCGCGCGCAGCGACGCCTGACAATTCCGTTTGTCAAAGCCGTAATAGAAGCGGACTAGTCGAGTCGTCTGGCAATTTCGGCGACCCGACAACCAAGCACGCGGGCCAGGTCGCGCTCCTCCCTGGATAACGCATCGGGCTTGCGATTCCAACTGACATGACTGGCGCCATAGGGTGTTCCGCCGCTGGTCGTCGCAAGGACCGCGGGTTCGGTGCACGGCAGGCCGACAAGCAGCATGCCGTGATGCAATAAAGGCACCGCCATCGTCAGCAGGGTCGATTCCTGCCCGCCGTGCAGGCTTGAGGTCGACGTAAACACGCCCGCCGGTTTACCCACGGCGCTCCCGTTCATCCATTGCGTGATCGTCCCGTCGAGGAAGTACTTTAGTGGCGCCGCCATGTTGCCAAAGCGCGTCGGACTTCCCATGACAAGTCCGGAACACTCAGACAGGTCGTCTGCTGTCGCAAAGGGTGGTCCCGATTCCGGGATTTCATGCTCCACGGCCTCTGTCACGGTTGACACCTGCGGGACTGTACGCAGCCGCGCGGCCATTCCCTGCACCGAATCGACCCCCCGGCAAACTTCTCGGGCCAGTGCCTCGGTGGTTCCGTGCAGGGAATAGTAGAGGACCAGAATGTCGCTCATTGTCAGAACAGGTTCCGGACGTTTTCAGGCGGGCGGCCAATCACCGCCTGCTGGCGTTCGTCGTGGACGACAATGGGGCGTTGCAGGGCTTTGGGGTTCCTTGTGATCCATGCGGCCAGTGCGGCGTCATCGTCAAGTGCGGGCAGATCGCGTGACTCTTTGAATTCGGATTCGCCACGCCGCAGCAGGTCGGCTACCGGGATGCCAAGCATCCCGGCCAGGCGCAGGATCGTGCCGGCTTCAGGCGGCTCGTTCAGGTACTCGACAATGCTCGGCCTGATACCGGCCTCTTCGATTAACTCCAGTGTTTTCCGTGACTTGGAGCAGCGCGGATTGTGATAGATCGTAATCGTCATAGCCCCCTCATTGTGGCTTGGCGGTCGGAATGAAGCCGCACTCTAGCAGGCAGCGACATCGACGTCAGGGCCGGGGAGACAGCTTGACGGCGGACGTGTCCAGTTGCTAGCGTAGACCGGTTCCCTATAATCAGAATAACAATGCAACTACGCCGTCCATTATTTCTCCTGCGAGCAGCAGTCTTTGCGTCGCTGCTTTTCCTGTCTGCTTGCCAGACGGCGCCTGTGCAAGAAATGAGTGATGCCAGGCAGGCGATCTCGGTCGCACGTGAAGCCGGTGCGGCGGAACATGCCGCCAACGACCTCCGAGCAGCGGTTGAGCATCTCGAAAACGCGGAGCGCAATCTCAATGAACGCCGCTATGAAAACGCTCGCCACCACGCTGAGCAAGCGAAGGTAAAGGCACTCGACGCGTTGCAGCTTAGCGAGAGCGCAACAGAAGACAATCCCTGAAGCGCGTCGATGAGCCAGGCGCGCCGGTTCACGGTCAGGGGTCGCGTGCAGGGCGTGTTTTTTCGCGACAGCACGCGCCAAATGGCACATTCACTCGGAATCACCGGCCACGCCATCAATCTCCCTGGCGGTGATGTCGAAGTGCTTGCTTGCGGAGACGTGCGGGCGCTGGATCGGCTGGCGGCCTGGCTGGAGCAAGGCCCACCGATGGCGAGCGTTGCCGACGTGATCGCTGAGGACGTGCCGTGGCAGGAGCTGAGCGGTTTTCGTACGGGCTAGCCTGTCAGCCCTGGAACCACTTCCGGCTTAGCTTATCGATGACCTTGTTGGGGTATTTTCGCTTGCCGAGGCTGCCGTTATAGCGGCCAAGCGCCCGTCGCAGGTCGCCATTTTCCTTATCCAGGTAGAACTTCAGGATCGTGCAGCCGTAGCGAAGGTTCGTCGCGAGGTGAATGAGGTTGTCATCGGGCCGGCCGATCTCATCGCGCCAGAAAGGCATGACCTGCATGATGCCCAATGCCCCCGCGATCGATATCGCGTAGCGATCGAAATTGCTTTCAACTTCAATAACCGCGAGAACGAGTTCGGGCTTCAGGCCGGCCCGGGCAGCCTCATAATGCACACGGGTCAGAATCTCCATGCGCTCGTCAGCGTCGAGAACCTGGCGTTCGAGCCGCGCCGACATGTCCGTCAGCCACACCTCCGCGTCGAAGCGATCGTCGAAACTGTCGGCGGCGCCGGCCGCCTCGCGGAGAATGTCGCGCAATTCCGGGTCCGGGACTTGTTCAGCCGCAATCGGGCCCGACAGCAGCGTTGCTGCGAGCACGACGGCAGTCAGGATGTTGTTTCCGGGGACCATAGGCACGACATATTATAGTGCAATTAGTAGCTTAGAGCTTACTCCTGAAGTAGTTTGAGAGCGACATCACGTTTCAGGTTGCGCGATTCGTCGTCGCGCCGGTGCCGATACTCCAACTCGCCGGCCGCCAGGCCGCGCTCCGCTACGACCAGCCGATGCGGGATGCCAAGCAGCTCAGCATCTGCAAACTTGACGCCCGGGCGGACGTCGCGATCGTCAAACAGTACCTCGAGGCCGAGTTCCTGGAGTTCGGCATACAGGCTCTCCGCGGCGTCGCGAACGGTTTCCGAGCGCTGCAAATTGATCGGGACGAGCACCACGTCAAAAGGCGCCAGCGGCTCGGGCCAGATAATGCCGTTGTCGTCATGGTTCTGTTCGATCGCGGCGCCAACGATGCGCGTAATGCCGATGCCGTAGCATCCCATCGGCATTGTGCGATCCTTGCCGTCCTTGTCCTGTACCGTCGCGCCCATCGCTTCGCTGTACTTGGTGCCGAGCTGGAATATGTGGCCGACTTCGATACCGCGAGCAATCTTGAGCGTACCGCTGCCGCCCGCTGTGGGGTCGCCTTCGACCACATTGCGAATATCGACGGTCGGGGGTTCCGGCAGATCGCGGCCAAAATTGACTCCGGTGTAGTGCATGCCGGCCTCGTTGGCACCACAACTAAAATCAGCCAGGCTGGCGACAGCGTGATCATAGATCACGGGCATCTCGAGACCGACCGGGCCCAGGGAACCGGGTTCACTGCCGGTAGCTTTGCGGATGGTTGCGGTGTCAGCCATCGTAAGGGGTGATGCAATGCCTTCGAGCTTCTGTGCCTTGACCGCATTCAACTCATGGTCGCCGCGCAGCACAATCGCGACCGGGCCGTCTGTCCCTTCGACCACGAGTGTCTTGATCGTCTTCTCGGGACCGACCCCGAGCAGCTTGCAAAGATCGGCAATGGTCTTGACGCCCGGGGTCGGGATCTTCTCCAGTGCTTGTGCGGCCGCAGCCCGTGGATCTCCCGCAGGCAGCGTTGCGGCTGTTTCGACATTGGATGCGTAGTCATCCGCATCGCAATACGCGATGGCATCCTCGCCCGACTCGGCCAGGACATGGAATTCCTGCGACTTGCTGCCCCCGATTTCACCGCTGTCCGCCCAGACGATGCGGAATCTGAGTCCCAAGCGCGTGAATATCGCCGAGTAGGCCGCGTGCATCTTCTGGTACGACGCTTCGAGGCCTGCCTCATCAATGTCAAACGAGTAGGCGTCTTTCATGATGAACTCGCGCGAGCGCATGACGCCAAACCGCGGCCGGATTTCGTCCCGGAACTTGGTCTGCACCTGGTAGAAATTCACCGGCAGCTGTTTGTAGCTGCGGAGTTCCCGCCGCGCGATATCAGTGATGACTTCTTCGTGTGTCGGGCCGAAGCAAAACTCACGCTCGTGCCGGTCATGCATGCGCAGCAGTAACGGGCCATACTGGTCCCAGCGGTCGGTCTCCTGCCACAGCTCAGCGGGCTGCACGGCCGGCATCAGCAGCTCGAGCGCGCCGGCACGGTTCATTTCCTCGCGCACGACTGCCTCGATCTTGCGCAGTACGCGCACGCCGAGCGGCATCCAGGTAAAAAGACCGGAAGCGAGACGCCGGATTAAACCTGCGCGCAGCATGAGTTGGTGACTGACAATCTCTGCCTCCGCCGGCACCTCCTTAAGTGTCGTCAGCCCGAATTCCGAAAACCGCATTTAGATTCACCTGGATTGCTAAGGCGCGAATTTTAGAGCATAAGTCGCCGCAATTGTTGATCGATGTGAACCATCCGTATTGACTCCATACCCAAAGCAGGGGATCGTCGCGGCTCTCTGGCCCCAGTTTGGATCAATGGAAGGAAGAAGAAACCCGTTCGTCGCCCGTGAGGGACTGCCGTTCCTCATCTCGGCTGGTATCGCATTCGGCCTGGCCGTGCGCTACCTCGACGTCATATTTGCGGTCGTTGCGGCGCTGCTTGGCGTCATGCTCTACCTTGTGTTCCGGGACCCGCGGCGAGACGTACCAGCATCCCCCCTGGGAGTGGTGAGCCCGGTGGATGGTCGCGTGGTTGAGGTCGGTCTGACTGACAAGGGCGTATTCCAGGGTGAGGCGCACCGGGTACGCATCAGCATCGACAGCCTGGGAACCTACACGGCGCGTGCGCCGGTGGAGGGCAAGATCATGGATCTTCGTTCTGTCGCCCGCGACAACGTGGTCGATTACCGCACCAACGCGATGTGGATTCGTACCGACGAAAATGACGATATCGTCCTGGAATTTGACGGTTATCGCATGGGCCTCGCCCCACAGTCTTTCGTCCGTTTTGGGGAGCGGGTCGGGCAGGGGCAGCGCTCGGCGTATCTGCGCTTGACGCGGTTCGCGGAAGTCCACATGCCTATCGATAGCAAGATCCTGGTAGAACCAGGCCAGATTCTGATCGCAGGAGCTGACCTGATCGGCAAGCTTCCGGCCCGCTGAGTATAATCACCGCGTGAGCAGCGAGAGCACGACATTCCAGTCCGAGCAGCAACGACGCGCCTACCTGGATGGGCTTGGCGTCGACGTGTGGGTGCCCCGGAACCAGCCCGATCCACCTGCCGATGTGGATGGTGACGTGGAAGTGCCTTCCGCTGGCATGAACTGGGACGTGCTTCGCGAATCGGTAGCAGCGTGCACTCGCTGTCCGTTGCACGAGGGCCGCACGCAGACTGTATTCGGTGTTGGCAACGCTAACGCAGACTGGCTGATTATTGGCGAAGCGCCTGGCGCAGAGGAGGATCGGCGCGGCGAGCCGTTTGTCGGTCGGGCCGGGAAGCTGCTTGACGAAATGTTGCGGGCGGTGGGCCAGGAGCGCGGCGATGTTTTCATTGCGAACATTCTGAAATGTCGACCGCCGAATAATCGCGACCCGAAACCCGATGAGACAAAAGCGTGCAGGGGATACCTGCAGCGACAAATCGAACTGGTGCAGCCGCGGATCATCCTCGCCGTTGGCCGTATCGCCGCGCAGCAGTTACTCGGCACGGATTCGCCCGTCGGCCGACTGCGTGGCACGCTGCATTTTCTCAACGAAATACCCCTGGTGGTGACCTACCACCCGGCTTACCTGTTGCGCAGCCCGACACAGAAACGCAAGGCCTGGGACGACCTTTGTTTAGCGAGCCACGCCTTGTCCGAGGTTGCGGCATGATCCGGCCTATCCACGAAGCCGTCACCGTGATTCGCACAATGCGGCATGAAGACCTTGGCAATGTGTCGGATATCGAGCGGCGCAGCTACGATTTTCCGTGGAGCCACGGTGTGTTTCGTGACTGTCTGCTCGCGGGCTATCAGTGCGTCGTTCTGGATCGGGATGGCGAGGTTGCCGGGTATGGCATCCTGTCAGTCGCCGCCGGTGAAGCTCACATACTCAACATTTGCGTTGATCGGACATATCGCTCGATGGGCTATGGTGACCGCCTGCTCGACGAGATACTGTTTCGCGCGCGCACGAGTTCCGTCAAGCAGGTTTTCCTTGAGGTACGACCGTCAAACAAGAATGCGCTGGCGCTATACAGGAAGAAAGGCTTCCACAAAGTCGCCCTTCGCCCGGCCTACTACCAGGCGCATGACGGCCGTGAAGACGCCGACGTACTTGTCAAGAAACTGACGTCCGACGACTAAATACCCGCTAACTGACGATGTCCGCTATTGCTGAACAGGTACGGAAGCGCCGCACGTTTGCGATTATCTCGCATCCCGATGCCGGTAAGACCACGCTGACCGAGAAGCTATTGTTATACGGTGGTGCAATTCAGCTCGCCGGCACGGTAAAGGGACGCAAGGCCAGCCGGCACGCCACCTCCGACTGGATGGCGCTCGAGCAGCAGCGCGGTATTTCCGTTACGTCGTCCGTCATGCAGTTCCCGTACAACGACCACGTGGTCAACCTGCTCGACACCCCGGGCCACGAAGATTTCTCCGAGGATACTTACCGGACGCTAACGGCCGTCGATTCGGCGTTGATGGTCATCGACTGTGCCAAAGGCGTCGAGCAGCGCACGATCAAGCTCATGGAAGTCTGTCGGCTACGCGATACCCCGATCATGACCTTCATCAACAAACTGGATCGCGAGGGTCGGGAACCGATCGAGTTGCTCGATGAGATCGAATCGGTGTTGCAAATCCAGTGCTCGCCGGTTACCTGGCCGATCGGTATGGGCAGTCGATTGAAAGGTGTTTACCACCTCGCTCAGGACCGGATCTACCTGTACGAAAAGGTGGGACGCGAAAAGGCCTCGGCGCAGAGAATCGTCGAAGGACTCGACTCTGCCGAAGCCACCGAGGTGCTCGGAGACGATGCTGAGGCCTTTCGTGAAGAGATCGAACTCGTCAAGGGTGCATGTCCCGAACTGAATATTGAGGACTATCTTGCAGCAAAGCAGTCCCCGGTATTTTTTGGTTCTGCGTTGTCAAATTTCGGCGTGAAGGAGTTGCTCGACGAATTCGTGCGTTATGCTCCTACGCCGCTCGTCCGCGAGAGTGAGCAGCGCAACATCAATCCGGAAGAGGACAAGCTCACCGGGTTTGTGTTCAAGATACAAGCGAACATGGATCCCGGGCATCGTGACCGGATTGCGTTCATGCGTATTTGCTCGGGCGAATACCGCAAGGGGCAGCGGGTATTGCATGTACGGTCCGGTAAAGAAATGAAGATCGCCGATGCGATCACATTTATGGCAGCTGATCGCCAGCATGCCGAGACAGCATATGCCGGCGATATCATTGGTCTGCATAACCACGGCACGATCAATATCGGTGACAGTTTTTCCGAAGGTGAGGTGCTGCGTTTTACGGGTATCCCGAACTTTGCGCCAGAGATTTTTCGCCGCGCTGTACTGCGCGATCCGCTGCGGTTGAAGGCGTTACAAAAAGGACTCGCGCAGTTGTGCGAGGAGGGTGCGACTCAATTGTTCAAACCCTTGCGCAATAATGACCTGATTCTCGGCGCTGTCGGGCCGCTGCAGTTCGATGTGGTTGCGCACCGGTTGCAGGATGAATACAAGGTGGAATGCCAGTTTGAGGCCATCAACGTCGCAACGGCGCGCTGGGTCGAATGCGCCGACGACAAGATGCTGGCTGAGTTTGAACGCAAGGCGCACGACAACCTGGCGCTGGATCACGGTGAGCGACTGGTCTACATTGCGCCT
>Ga0224508_10000718_pt1 | contig 31790 bp, 30 predicted proteins | sample SF_Jan12_sed_USG_4_FD_170157 | JGI IMG/M metagenome (GOLD analysis project Ga0224508, IMG submission 170157) | Sediment microbial communities from San Francisco Bay, California, United States - SF_Jan12_sed_USGS_21 | ecosystem: Environmental > Aquatic > Marine > Sediment | place: USA...
ACCAGCAAGGGGAGGCTGGCTAGACGTGTCGTCACAACCGCCGACAGGCTCAGAGCAGCCGTCGTTCGACGAGCGCGTAAAGGCGGAGCTGCAGCCCGAATTCCGGGTGATCCGGAAGCTCGGGGCAGGCTCGGTCGCGAACGTGTATCTCGCGAAGGATGTCGCGCTCGACCAGCTACGGGCCATCAAGGTGCTCGCCCCGTCGAAGTCGATCGACGAGACGGCCCGAAAGCGCTTTGCGCGCGAGGGCAAATCGGCCGCGAAGATCGCGCACCCCAGCGTGACGAGTGTCTTTAGCGTCGGCACCCTGTCCGATGGCATTCCGTTTCTCGTCATGGAATACGTGGACGGGCGCAACCTCGAGGACCTCGTCGAGGGCGGCGGACCACTATCCGAGGCAGACGGACGCGACGTCCTGAGGCAGCTCGCCGAGGGGCTGGAGGCCGCACACGCCCAGGGGATCATCCACCGCGACCTGAAGCCGGCCAACGTGCTCCGAGAGAGCGGCTCCGGGAAGGTGCGGCTCACCGATTTCGGCCTCGCGGCCGTTCGCGATGGAGCGGGATCCGACACGACTCGCTTGACGGTCCAGGGACAGATCCTGGGCGAGGTCGAGTACGTCGCGCCGGAACACCTGATGGGTGAGGAGCTGACCGAGCTCGCCGACGTGTACTCGTTGGGCGTCATCGGCTACAAGGTGCTCTCCGGCAAGACGCCGTATCCGAACGCCCGGAACGCGCAGATCATCTCCGAGAAGCTGCGGTCGCCGCCCACCCCGCTGGCAGAGCTGGCGCCGGGGATCGATCCAGACCTCGCCGCCCTGCTCGAGCAGTGTCTGGCCAAGAAGCCGGAACATCGCCCGAGCGCCGCGGATGTCGCCGGACGCCTGGCGGCGATGGGCGCCGAGGAGGCCGTCCCGGCGACGGTCGGCCCAGGCTCCGCGGCGAGCGGACCCAGAACCCCTTTCGACATCTTCTTCGATGAGCTGCGGCGGCGACGGGTCTATCGGGTGGGCGGCGCATACCTGGCGGCCACGATCGCGGTGCTCGGTCTCCAGGAGGCGGCAGCCGATCCGTTCGGGATCCCGCCCAGCACGCAGCAACTCGTCATCATGCTGATGTTCGTCGGTCTTCCGATCACGCTGGTATTGGCGTGGATGTTCGATATCCGATCTGGACGCATCGAACGCACGGAGGACACGGACCAGGAAGGTGGTCCGCCTCTCAGCCGGATACTGCCCATGCTCGCGCTCATCGCGAGTCTTCTGCTGGCAGCCGGCGGAATCTGGTGGGTGCTCGGGCGCTGACCCCGACAACAGGGGCCCGGTCGACCGCAAGAGACGGTCGGTCGTGCTCCGCACCCTCCCCTCACCGGCACCCTGCCGACGCCGCGAGGAGCTTCCCCTATCTTGACGCCCCCGGAACCGCCCGGTAGGGTGGCCCGACGCCACGTCGGGCGACCCGTGCAGCGGCATCCCGGGAAACGTCCTTCCCTCGAAGACGAGAGACAATGGAAAGCTCGGCCGCGGTTCACGAACGCGGGCTCGGAAAGACGCTCCGACGCGATCGCTGGTGGGTCCCACCGCTAAGCGTCGCGTTGGGGCTCAGCCTCTGCGGCGCATACGCCACCTGGGCGGTCCTGCAGGGCAACTACTACTTCGCCGAGCAATTCCACTACCTGTCGCCCTTCTACTCGCCCTGTATTACGGCGTCCTGTCCCGAGGACATCCGTCTCTTCGGAATCGGCTGGTGGCCCCTGTCACCTGCCATCCTGATGATGGGAGTCATCCTCGGCTTCCGTGGCACGTGCTACTACTACCGAAAAGCCTATTACCGCGCGTACTTCATGGATCCGCCGGCGTGTGCGGTGGGTGAGCCGTGGGGCGAAGGGTACAAGGGGGAGACCGTCTTCCCGATGATCATCCAGAACCTCCACCGGTATTTTCTCTACGCGTCGGTCGTAGTCTGGCTGTTCCTGACGTACGACACGGTGATGGCGTTCTTCCCCCACGGTCAGTTCGGTATGGGGCTGGGGTCACTCGTGCTGCTGGTGAACCTGTTCTTGCTCTCCGGCTACCTGTTCGGTTGCCATTCTCTCCGTCACATCATCGGCGGAAACGTCGACTGCTACTCGTGCGCGTTCGGCGGGAAAGCTCGACACGGGGCGTGGAAGAGGGCCAGTTGGTTCAACAAACGTCACATGGGATTCGCCTGGTTCAGCCTCGTCTTCGTTTGTCTCACCGACCTCTACATCCGTCTCGTGTCCATGGGCACGATCACGGATTTCCGCCTCTTCTAGGGCCGGCCCATATGGAGATCCGCGAGAGATACGACCACGACGTCCTGGTCATCGGAGCCGGGGGTGCTGGCCTGCGAGCGGCCATCGCGGCGCAGGAAGAGGGCCTTTCCGTGGGACTCGTCTGCAAGTCGCTTCTCGGGAAGGCGCACACCGTGATGGCGGAGGGCGGAATCGCCGCGGCGCTCGGGGTCGTGCGCGACGAAGACAACTGGCGCGTCCATTTCCGGGACACCATGCGCGGCGGGAAGGGCCTCAACGACTACCGGATGGCGCAGATCCACGCGACGGAAGCGCCGGACCGGGTGCGCGAGATGGAGGGCTGGGGCGCCTTGTTCGACCGCACCGACGACGGACGGATGAACCAGCGCCCCTTCGGCGGCCACACCTACGCCCGGCTGGCGCACGTCGGCGACCGGACGGGCCTCGAGCTGATTCGCACGCTTCAGGACCACGCCGTCCACGAAGGCGCCGACGTCTACATGGAGTGCACGATCGTCAAGCTGTTCGCCGTGGACGGTCGGGTGGCCGGCGCCCTCGGCTACTGGCGTCCGACCGGCGAGTTCGTGCTCTTCCGCGCCAGGTCGATCGTCCTCGCGACCGGCGGGATCGGGAAGGCCTGGAAGGTCACGAGCAACTCCTGGGAATACTCGGGCGACGGGATGGCGATGGCCTACGATCTCGGCGCCGAGCTCCTCGGGCTCGAGTTCGTGCAGTTTCACCCGACGGGCATGGTGTGGCCACCCAGCGTTCGCGGAACGCTCGTCACCGAAGGCGTCCGGGGTGAAGGCGGGATCCTGACGAACAGCGAGGGGGAGCGGTTCATGTTTCGGTACGTCCCCGAGATGTTCCAGGGAGATTATGCGGAAACGGAGGACGAGGCGGATCGTTGGGTAGGCGGCGACCGCGTGAACAATCGCCGGCCGCCGGAGCTCCTTACCCGCGATGTCGTGGCGAAGGCGATTACCGCGGAGGTGGAGGCCGGCAGGGGTAGCCCGCACGGCGGCGCGTTTCTCGATATCGCGGCCAAGCGCAGCCCGGAGTACATCAAGAAGAAGCTCCCGAGCATGTATCACCAGTTCAAGGAGCTCGCCGAGGTCGACATCACGGCCCAGGCCATGGAGGTCGGGCCCACCACCCACTACGTCATGGGCGGGATCAAGGTCCACCCCGAGACGGCCGAAACGGCTGTCCCGGGCCTTTACGCGGCGGGCGAAGTCGCTGCCGGCCTGCACGGCGGAAACCGGTTGGGCGGCAACTCTCTCTCCGATCTCGTGGTGTTCGGAAAGCGGGCCGGCGAGGCTGCCGCGAAGTCCGCGACGGCGGCCGAGCTGGCGGAGATTTCCGAAAGCGACCTCGAGACCGCGATCACCGAGTCGTTGGCGCCGTTCCAGCGTCAGGGGGGCCATAACCCGTTCGAAGTTCAGGAACAGCTGCAGCGGGTCATGCAGGACAAGGTCGGCATCGCGAGGACCGCGGAGGGTCTTCAAGAGGCGATCGAGGACGTTCGGGGCCTGCGAGGTTCCCTCAAGGCATGTTCCGTATCCGGCGACCGGGCGTACAACCCCGGCTGGAACACGTGGCTCGATCTGCGTTCGCTCCTGCTCGTTTCGGAGGCGGTGGCGATCTCGGCCCTCGGACGGGAGGAGACGCGAGGGGCGCATACGCGGATCGATTTCCCCGAGACCGACCCCGAGCAGCAGAAGAACAACACGCTGGTGACCGAGGAGGACGGCCGGATGGTCGCCAGGAAGGATCCCATCCCGGTGGTTCCCGAGGATCTCCAGACCCTGATCAAGGAAGGGGTGTAACCGGTGGCGCGGCGAACCTTCGAGGTCTATCGCGGGACGGCGGCGGACGGAAAGCTCGAGAACTACGACGTCGAGGTCGAGCCCGGGATGGTCGTGCTCGACGCCATATTCCGAATCCAGGCCGGAGAGTCGCCTGACCTGGCGGTCCGCTGGAACTGCAAGGCGGGCAAATGCGGCTCCTGTGGCTGCGAGATCAACGGTCGGCCGAAGCTCTCTTGCATGACGCGGATCTCGGACTATCCGGATGGCGAGTCGATCACCGTGACGCCGATGAAGGCGTTCCCGATCATCAAGGACCTGGTGACGGACGTTTCGCAAAACTACCGCGCGAACAAGAAGATTCCGCAGTTCAGGCCTCGGCCGAAGGATGCCGAAGACGGGTGGCGGATGTACCAGTTCGAGGTGGACAAGGCGCAGGAGATGCGAAAGTGCATCGAGTGCTTCCTGTGCCAGGACGTCTGTCACGTGCTTCGCTCACACGGCAAGCACGAGGAATTCGCGGGGCCCGCATACATGGTCCGCACCGCGGCGTTCAGCATGAACCCGATCGATACCGTCGACCGCATCGAGTTCCTCAAGGAGACGGGCGGGATCGGCTACTGCAACATCACGAAGTGCTGTACCGAGGTGTGCCCCGAGCACATCACGATCACCGACAACGCGATCATCCCGCTGAAGGAGCGCGTCGTCGACCGTTACTACGATCCGATCAAGGCACTGGTGCGGCTGGTTCGTCGGGGTGGGAAGAACGGCTGAAGTCCTCGAGATTCACGACGGACATGCCGGCGATTCGTCGTAGCGTCGAGTCGGTCGTGAGAAAGACGTCCGCTCGCTCGACCAACGCGGTCGCCACCTGGATCGCGCGCTCCGGACGGCCGCCCAGCTGTGCCCGCACCTCAGCCGCCTGAATCGCGATCTCTGCGGTGGTGGCGACCATCACGAGCCCATTGTGAACCGTCAGGTCTCTCGCGAGATCACCCGCCCGAACCGCCTCCCCCCTTCGATATAGCTCGGCGAGCAGCTGGTAGAGCGTCATGACCGACGTTTGGGCGCGGACCCGGCCCTCCCGCATGCCGGAGACCACCTCCCGAGTGAGCGGACTCATCTCCGCGTCGGCCAGGAGGTGCAGGGCGAGGACGCGCGCATCGACATGAACGAGGTGCGAGCCCGCGAGTCGCTCGGAAATCGACACGGAGTCCGTCACTCGTCGGTGAGCTCCTCCCAGAGCGCACCTTCGGCGGCCACGCCCCGGAGCGTGCCCTCGAGACGATCCTCCAGATCCGCCGGCTGCTTCTCCATCTCGATCCGATCGTCCAGGATCGTCACGACCAGGCGGTCGCCGGCCTCGAGCCCGAGCGCTAGTCGGGCCGCTTTGGGCACGACGATCTGGTTCTTGCTGCTCATTTTGACCGAGACCGCCACGACGCGCTCCTCTCTCGGGGACTCGCGCCGAACATAGGCTTTACGGCAGCCCTTTACAACGCGCCGCCGACGCGGGTCAGAGGATCCACGCCACGTAGGAGATGTAGGCCGCGAGCAGGAACCCGCCTTCCCATCGACCGACCTGCTCCTTCGAGAGCGCGAGCGGAATCAGCAGGATCGAGAAGATCAGCGCCGGAAGGACCTGCGAGACCACCAGGGACGAAGACAGGTCGAGGGGACGAAGGAGGGAGGCCGTCCCGAGGACGAGCCCGAGATTGAAGACGTTCGAGCCGATCACATTTCCGATCGCGATGTCTCCCATGCCGCGTAGCGCGGCGGCCACGGTCGAGGCCAGCTCGGGGAGAGAAGTTCCGACAGCGATCATCGTCGCCGCGATCACTTCGTCCGGCACGTTGAACGTCGCGGCGAGGCTCAGCGCGGACGTGATCAACCAATGGGCCCCGTACAGGAGCATCGGCAGACCGATCGCGATCTGGAGGACGTTCCAGGGAGTCCCACTGCGCGCCCTGATGGAGGTGATGAACCCAAGCGGAGGCTTCTCTCCCGCGTCTTCGGAAGCCTCCGGCACTGCGGGGTCCTCCTCCTCTGCTGCGCCGACGCCCGCTTCGGCCTCGACCTCCTTTGCGAGCTCATCCAGGCGGCCCCCTCCCCACTTCAAGAGAAAGAGGAGATAGAGCACGAACGCGACGAGCAGAATGGCGCCGTCCGTGCGACCTATGGACCCGTTCAGAGAGAGAACCATGACGAGCGTCAGAACCAGGATGACGAGGGGCGTTTCGCGGACGAGGAGCCGTCGGTGAACCACGATCGGCCTTAGCAGAGCGCCGATCCCGACAATGAGTCCGACGTTGGCGACGGTCGAGCCCATCACGTTGCCGACGGCTACGTCGGGTTCTCCGGCCATCGAGGCCGAGCCGCTGACCACTAGCTCGGGAGCCGACGTGCCGAACGCCACCACGGTCAGGCCGATGACGAGGTGGCTCACGCCGAGGTGCTTGGCCAACTGGGAGGCGCCTCGAACGAGCCAGTCGGCCCCCAACGTGAGCAGAGTGATCCCGACCGCGAACAGCAGGATGTCGGAAATCACGAGGCGGGCACCGGAGGGCGAACCCGACCGTCCGGGGCCCTGGGACGCCGGTGCCATCGAGACGAACGCGGCGAAAGGCCCCTGACTACATGGCGTTCGACGCCGGGCCGACGACCAGTTGAACGGCGTTCAGGAATATGGACGCCGGCGCTGGTGTAGTGACGGGGCTCACGCCCGTCGTTCGGACACGACGACGGCGGTCTGCGGCGTGCATCACCTGCGGACACGTCGTCGCGGCCGCGTGCGGCGCTGGTGAGCTACTTCTGTCCGGCCGCCGAGAGGCTCGGGCCTCGCCCGGAGAGCTCGGTCTGGATGTCCGCCTTGCCGGCCTTCGAGGACCCGCCCGACCCCGCATCCGACCCCATGTGGAGTCGTCCTTCGACCCGACCGCCCTCGTCGAGCTTGATGCGCCGGCTCCTGATGTCGCCCTGAACCTTGCAGGTCTCCTGCAGCTCTACGCGCGAAGCACCTGCCACGGTGCCGTCCACGGTGCCGGCAACGACGACATCCTGCGTCTCGATATCCCCGGAGACCTGGCCACCCTGGCCGACGACGACCGACTTCGTAGCCCGGATCGCGCCCTTGACCTTCCCCTCGATCCGGACGGTGCCGTCACACTTGATATCGCCGACGATCTCCATTCCCGGGCCAATCACCGACACGACGTCGCTCAGCTCGCGCGCGGGTGCTTCGTTTCTCTGATCTCTCGCCATTTCAGATCGTTCCTTACCTCTGCTCCAGACCGGCTTGCCCCACCCCAACCGACACCTCACCCCCGCCTTGGTTTACGAACGCGAGCGGATCCATGGACTGGCCGTCGCGGGAAAGCTCAAAATGTAAGTGCGGCGCCGTGGAACGCCCGGTATTTCCTGTCAGGGCGATCACCTGGAGCCGCTGCACTGAGTCTCCGGGCTGCACAAACAGCCACGAGTTGTGACCATACAATGACGAGAGGCCGTCACCGTGCGCAATGCGAACGTAGCGACCGTACACGTCGTCGACGCCGGCCTCTTCGACCCGGCCCGGGCCCATGGCTCTCACGTAGGAGCCGCTCGGGACCGCGATGTCCACTCCCGGGTGTCCGAAGGCGCCGCCATCGTCTGACGAACCGTAGGTCCGAGTCACGAACCCGCGTTGGGCCAGCGGCCAGGCCGGCGTGGTCGGCGACACATCGCCGCGGGGACCCGATCCCAGGTCTGTCGGCAGGGTGACGGGGGGCGCGGAGACCGCTGGCCCCTCCGTTACCGCTGCTCGGAGCCGCGCGTAATCGGCCTCCATCGTCTCGAGGCGCCCCGACAGCTGTTCCATCTGGTCCGTCTGGCGTCGAAGACCCTGCACTTCCTCGGTGAGCTGACTCACGCGTGCGGACTCGGCGCGCCCCGACCAGTACATCCCCAGGGCGAAACCGCCCCCGACGATGAAGAGCAGGAGCGCCGTGGCGCCGGCGAGCATCCCCGGCCGGCTCGCGCTGACAGTGTGCGAGCGCCGACCGTCGGCACGAACGAACCGGACGGTCCAGCGATCGGGAGCTTCACTCACTGGAAGTCGCTCGTCGCGTCGTCGCCCGCGACCATCTGGAGGATACGCAGGAAGTCGTCGGCGTCGTGAAAAGCAACGCGGAGCTCTCCGCCGCCGTCGGCGGCCACGCGCACCCGGACCTGGGTGCCGAGAACCCGTTCAAGGATGAGTTCGGCCCTCCGCACGGCCGGGTCCTCCGCCGCCCGATCGGTGGTCCCTGTCGTTGGGCGAGCGGCCCGGGCCCGTTTGCCATCCCGACCGGCCTTCACGCGCCGCTCGGTCTCCCGCACGGACCAGCCCTCCGCCGCCACACGGCGGGCCATCTCGATCTGACCCCCCGCGTCCGGAAGCGCGAGAATGGCGCGGGCGTGACCTCCGGCGATTCGACCCGCGCTGATGAGTTCGCGGACGGCCGCTGGCAGCGTCAGCAGACGGAGGGCATTTGACACCGTCGACCGGTCGCGACCGACGTGGCGGCCAACATCTTCCTGGGTCAGGCCGAACTCGTCGACCAACCTCTGATAGCCCTGCGCCTCCTCGAGAATGGAGAGATTCTCCCGCTGGAGGTTCTCGACGAGGGCCACCACGAGCATCTGCTCGTCGGAGAGGGCCCGCGTGACGATCGGCACGCGCTCCCACCCGAGCTGACGAATCGCCCGAAACCGCCTCTCGCCGGCCACGATCTGAAAGCCCTCGCCGACGTCGCGCACGACGATCGGCTGCAGCAGGCCGTTCCGCGAGATCGACTCTGCCAGATCGGCCAGAGCCGTCGGCTCGAAGTCCGCCCGGGGCTGAAACGGATTCGGGCGGATTCGAGACACCTCTACGTCCTGTTCGGCGGTGGCCGAGTCCACGAAATCGAGGTTCTCCCCCAGAAGGGCGCCGAGCCCTTTTCCTAGACGACGGTCCTGGTTAGCCAACGGCGACAACCCCCTGATCGCGTTCGATGAGCTCGCGGGCGAGACTGAGATATCCCCGGGCGCCCGATGAAAGAACGTCGTAGAGTGCGATCGGCTTCCCGAAGCTGGGCGCCTCTGCGAGTCGGATGTTCCTGGGGATCATGGTCTCGAAGACTTTCGCGCCGAAGTACTCCCGCGCCTCCGTGACGACCTGCTTCGCCAGGTTGAGCCGGGAGTCGTACATGGTGAGGAGTACGCCCTCGATTTCGAGATCCGGGTTTATTCCTCGCTGCACGACGCGGATCGTGTTCAGGAGCTGGCTCAACCCCTCGAGCGCATAGAACTCGCATTGGATCGGAATCAGCACCGAGTCGGCGGCCGTCAGCGCGTTCAGGGTGAGGAGGCCGAGCGACGGCGGCGAATCGATGAGAACGAAGTCGTAGTCGTCTCTTATGGACCGAAGCTCGTCGCGGAGTACCTGCTCGCGGTTCGCCCGCGCGATCAACTCGACCTCGGCGCCCGCCAGGTCCCGACTCGCGGAGACGACGGACAGATACGGGAAGTGCACCTGGGGCCGAACCGCTTCACTAAGCTCCCTGCCATCGATGAGGCAATCGTAGATCGACGGGGTCTCGGAGTCCTTCCGGAGCCCAAAGCCGCTCGTGGCGTTCCCCTGGGGATCGCAGTCGATCACGAGCGTCCGCCGCTCCGCGATGGCCAGAGACGCCCCGAGGTTGATCGCGGTCGTCGTTTTTCCGACCCCGCCCTTCTGATTCGCGATCGCGATCACGCGACCCATTCGGTTCCGCTCCTCAATCCACGACGGAAAGAGCCAGGGTGGATTTATATGTCATTGTCATATAACAAGTTACGCCGTTTACCCGCAGGTTTCCCACACCCCCTCCTCGAAACGCCTTCAACGCGTGGAGAATATAGGCCCCCTCCGGCGCGGCGGCGACCCGCAGACCCCTCGAGGGTACTTTACATCCATCCAAAGCGGGCGGAAACCGCGGTGCCTTGCGCTCAAGAGCGACCGCAGGGGCTTCGGGGGCAGTTGCGAGCCGGACGTTTCACGGGAAACTTGACGGTGAAACAAGCGCCTCCTGGGTGGGGGTGTTTCACGGGAAACCTGACGGTGAAACAGAATGGAAGCGACAGACCTCGAAATCGGCATCCTGCTCGGAGTCCTCGTGGGGGAAGGGCACTTCGGCGGTGACGGGAAGCAGCCACACGTCACGCTGCGAATGCACACGGACCACGAGGCGTTGTTCCTCTGGATCCAGGACAGGTTCCCGGGCGGCAAGCTATACGGTCCCTATCACCATGGAGGGCGAAGCTACTACCAGTGGATGGCCCGTGGCCCCTTCCTCCGTGAGACGCTCATCCCCCTCCTCGAGACGCACTTGCATGCGGGCCTGGATGGAAAGACGTTCGGCCGCTACCAGGACATGAAGGAGCGATACGGACTTTGACTGCCACCATGCTCGATGCTCGAGAACGGCTCATGCTCGCCCTCGACGTGCCGGACCCCGAGGACGCGCGAGACCTCGTCGAACGCCTCGACGAGTCCGTCGTCTTCTACAAGATCGGTCTCCAGCTCTTCCTTTCCGGCGGCTATTTCGAGCTCGGCGATTGGCTGCGACAGCGCGGGAAGCGCGTGTTCGCCGATCTTAAGCTGTTCGACGTTCCCCAGACCGTGTCGTCGGCCGTACACCAGCTCGTGAGCCGGGACATCGACTACGTCACGGTTCACGGAAACGATGCCATCCTCCGCGCGGCCGTCGAGGCCGCCGGAGGGAGGCTGGGCATCCTCGCGGTGACGGTGCTCACGAGCCTGGATCAGGCCGATATGGAAGACCTCGGGTTCCAGACCGACGTCGCCTCCGTCGTGGTCTCGAGGGCGCGCAGGGCGTCGGAGATCGGGTGCGCCGGCGTCATCGCCTCGGGCCATGAGGCGGCGGCCATCCGCGCTGTGGTTCCGAGGGACTTTCGTATCGTGGTCCCCGGCATCCGACCCGCTACGACCGCCGGAGACGACGATCAGAAGCGCACGGTGGACGTCGAGGAAGCGTTCGGGGCCGGCGCCGACCACATCGTGATGGGCCGACCGATTCACGGCGCCTCCGACCCGCGCGCCGCCGCCGAAGATGTCCAGCGCCGGATCGCCAGCTTTTTCGCGGACTGACGCGCGGGCGACCCGAGAAAAGAGCCGCCGACCCGACCGGCCCGTTGCCCGTAAGCCCGCCAATCAGGCGGTGGCCCCCTCCGCGTATCGTTTCAGAGCGACCAGGAGGTTCTGGAGATCCGCGGGCGAAACCCCGGGGATTCTACCGGCCTGCCCCAGCGTCGCCGGTCGGATGGCCGCCAGCTTTTGCCGCGCCTCGAAGGAAAGCGACTCCAGTGCCCCGTAGTCGATCCCCTCCGGGAGCTCGACGTCTTCGCGACGCCCGAGGAGCTCTGCCCGTTCCCGGTCCCTCGCCACGTACCCGGCGTACTTGACGTCCATCTCGACGGTGCCGAGGGCATCCGCGTCGAACCCGTGGTCACCGAGCGCGCCCTCCGGCCCGACCAGATCGGCCAGGCGCACCTCCGGACGGAGCAGGAGGTCGGCGATGGGTCCCTTCTGCTTCAGCCGCGACGTCCCCACGGACGCCAGGTACTCGTCGATCTCGCTCGGGCCGACACTTCTCTTCCGGGTCCAGCCGCGAACCCGTTCGCACTCCTCCATGTGAGTCGCGAACGCCGCCGTCTGCGACTCGTCCAGCAGCCCGAGGCGAACCGCAGTCTCACCGAGTCGGGCCAGACAATTGTCCTGCCGCAGCAGAAGCCGAAATTCCGCGCGGGACGTGAACAGACGGTATGGCTCGTCGACTCCCCGAGTAACCAAATCGTCGACCAGAACCCCCAGGAAAGCCTCGTCACGCCTGGGGATCCAGGGATCTCGCTCGAGGGCGGCCCGCGCCGCGTTCACCCCCGCGACGACGCCCTGGCCGGCCGCCTCCTCGTAGCCCGTCGTCCCGTTGATCTGTCCCGCGAGGTAGAGCCCGGGAAGGGGCTTGAGCTCGAGCGTCGGGGCGAGCTGCTGGGGAGGGAAGTAGTCGTACTCGATGGCGTACCCCGGCTGGGTCATCGTGGCCTTCTCCAGACCGGGCACGCGTGCGAGGAAATCCCGCTGAACGTCGGGCGGAAGCGATGTCGAGAGCCCGTTCACGTAGAGCTCCCGGGTCTCGCGTCCCTCCGGCTCGAGGAACACCTGGTGTGAGTCGGCGTCGGGGAACTTGAGGATCTTGTCCTCGATCGACGGACAGTAGCGCGGACCGCGACCCGCGATCGCCCCCCCATACATGGCCGAACGCTCGATATTCTCCGCCACGACGGCCTTCACCTCGGGGCCGGCCCGCACCAGCCAGCAGGGAAGTCCCCCGCGGTCCGTCTGGCGCTCCCAATGTGAGAACCGTCCCGGCGTCTCATCGCTGTCCTGACGCTCGAGACGCTCGAAGTCCACCGTTCGCCCATCGACGCGAGGGGGCGTCCCCGTCTTGAAGCGGTCCACCTCCAGCCCTGTCTCGATCAACTGCTCCGCGAGCCTCACGACCGGGGCGTCTCCGGCCCTCCCGGCCGCGATTCGGGTGTCCACGCCCATGCGGATGGCCCCTCGCAGGAACGTCCCGGCGGTGAGGACCACGCCGAACGCCTCGAAGCGACTCCCATCGGCGCAAACGACGCCCCTGACGCGGTCCCCGGACATCAGCAGGCGATCGACCGTGCCCTGGTACAGATCGAGACCCGCCTGCTCCTCCAGGAGCCGCCGGATCTCTCGAGGGTAGAGCCCTCGGTCGCATTGAGCCCGTGGAGCCCGAACGGCCGGCCCCTTCGACCGATTCAGCATGCGGAAGTGAAGCGTCGTTCGGTCCGCTGCCCGTCCCATCAACCCGCCGAGTGCATCCACCTCTCGAGCCACGGTCCCCTTCGCAACCCCGCCTATCGCGGGGTTGCAGGACATCTGACCCACCCGGGCAAGGAACGAAGTGACGAGAAGCGTCCTTGCACCCAGACGAGCCGAGGCGCTCGCGGCCTCGGCCCCGGCGTGCCCTCCTCCGATCACGAGTACGTCATATTTCATGGCGCGGACTATAGGAGCACCGGTCGCCTGGGGGAACCAGGAGCCCGGTTTCGGCACTTTATTCGAGGTATGGTGTAAGCCCCGTTTCCATGCCTCGAAACGACCGCCGGAGCCGTCTCTGATGATAGAACTCCCAGACGTCGAACGAATGATCGACACGATCGCAGGCTACACGACGGGAAAGACGATCTCGTGCGTGCTGCTCGACGACGTGGATGTCGTCGAGCTCGATATGGAACTGGTGGAAGAGCAGTTCGAAGGCCAGGCGATCGATGCCGTCGAGCGCCACGGCCGCTACGTCGTTCTGCGCTTCCGGTCCGACTACAGCATGCTGTTCGACATGGGGGACGACGGGCTGCTCCGACTCGAGTCCCAGACCGCGCCCGCCACCGAGAGGACCAAGATTCGCCTGCAGTTCGCGGCTGGCCGTGAGTTGCGGTTCAGCTCCTCCGGTTCCGAGGGCGTCGTCAAGGCGGTGCGCACCGACGAAAAATCCGCTTCGGGCGCCCTTCGGAGGCTCGGGATAGACCCGCTGAGCGAGGAGCTCACGCCGGACCGCTTCTCGGAGCTCGCCAGCAGGGCTTCACGCCTGACGCTCAAGGGCTTCCTGATGAACGAGAAGATCATCGCCGGGATCGGGAACGACTACGCCGACGAGATCTGCTTCCAGGCCGGCCTGCGCCCCGACGAGAAGGTCGTGAACATCCTTCCCGAGCAGCTCCACCGGGTACACCGGTATCTGAGGCGCGTTCTTCGGCGGGCTACGCTCCACTGGACCGCGGCCCATGCCGATCCCGGCTGGCTGATCAACTCGAAGGGTCTCGGCGGGCCCTGTCCGCGCTGCCGGCACGAGTTGACCTCCGTCCGGATCACCGGCCGGAAGACGATCCTTTGCACGAGGTGTCAGCGGGCGGCCTGACTGGGCGGTCCCGCGACGGAACGCAGCTCACTTTCCGACGCAGAACGTCTCGAAGATCGCGGCCAGGATGTCCTCGACGTCGGTGGCGCCAACGATCTCCTCAAGCGAAAGCGTCGCGTCCGCCAGGTGAGTGTCGGCGATCTCCGCCGGGAGGCCATTCTCGATCGCCTCCTCGAATTCCGAGACGAACGCCGCGGCTCGCTCGAGCGCCCGAGCCTGCCGGGCGCGGGTCACGAGGGCCGGCTCGGCACGTCGGCGCAGACCTCCGAAGCCGGACTCCGCCAGCCGGTCCCGTAGCGCCTCGATCCCCAGGCCGGTCCGAGCAGACACCCGGAGCTCGCCCTCCGGACACACGACCCCCTCGCCGGTCAGGTCGGTCTTCGTCCTCAGCACGATCAAGTCCGCACCCGACGCCCCTACCTCGGCCGCCAGCGCTCGCTCCTCGTCGGTCCACTCGCGGCCCATCTCAACACAGAGCAAGACCGCGTCCGCGCTCGCGAGGTAACGCCGGGCCACCTCGATCCCCAGGCGCTCGATGTGCTCCGCGTCCGGCCTGACACCGGCCGTGTCGACCAGCCTGAATGGAAACCCTTCGATCGAGGTGTCCGCCTCGATCGCGTCTCGCGTCGTCCCGGGGATCTCGGTGACAATGGCCCTTTGCGAACCCAGTAAGCTGTTGAAAATACTGGACTTACCGGCGTTCGGCGCACCCGCGAGCACCACGACGACTCCATCTCGCAGGCGCTCTCCCTCTGGGGCGAGCGACAGCATCTGACGGATCCGCGTCCGAACCTCGCTCGCCGCGGCCTGGATACGGGCCCGCGGCACGGGCCCGTCGTCTTCCTCTGGAAAGTCGATGTCGTACGCCAGCAGAGCCCGTAGTTCGACGACGGCCGCCCGCAGCTCCTCTACCCGGCGCGACAGCGCTCCGTCCAGTTGAAACAGCGCGGCCGCGTGATGTGCCGGACTCGTTGCCTCGATGAGATCCTGGGTCGCCTCGACCTGTACGAGATCCAGCTTGCCGTTCAGGTATGCGCGTCTCGTGAACTCGCCCGCCATCGCCAGTCGGGCTCCCGCCGCGCATGCGGCATCGAGGATGAGCTCCGGGACGAGAACCCCTCCGTGGCTGCTGATCTCGACGACGTCCTCGCCCGTGTAGGAGGCCGGCGCGGCGTAGTGCGTGACCACCGCCCGATCCAGACGGCGTCCGTCAGGGTGTCGCACGGGGGCCGTGGTCGCACGGCGCGGCTCGAGCCCGACGACACCCATCGCCTCGGCCACCGCGAGCGCGTGACTCCCGCTGATCCGGATCAACGCCGTGCCCGCGCGACCGGGGGCAGTGGAGATCGCGGCGATCGTGTCATCCAGGTGTGCGGCCATGGCGCGAAGGTAACCGTCGTGAGAGGGGAAGGGACGTGGTTGTCGCGCGCCGGCGATGCCCGCACGTTCCTCCCGCATGAGCTCACGGCGACGCATGGCACTCGTGCCGACGATCCTCACGCTGGCCTGCGCCTCCCTGATCGCGTCGGAGGCGGAGGCTCAACCCCGTTCCGACACGGGCGTCACCGACCCGAACGGCCACCCCTTCCGGATGCCGACGGTCTCGCCACTGGAGTCCGTCTACCGGATCGGGGCGATCCACGTCTCGCGGGGCGACCGGTCGGAATGGGTTGCACTCGGCGACTTCGGCGACCGGTGGTCGTTCTGGATCCTCGAGCGACCGGAAGAACGTTTCGAGCTCTCCGGTTCATTCCACTTGAAGGCCGCCTCTCGCTTCGAGCTCGAGAGTCTCGACAACCTGTTCGTCGAGATCACCTTTCGCGTCGGCGGCTACGTCCGCGCGCGCTACGGGCGTATGGCCCTGCGCGTCGAGGCGTATCACGAAAGCTCTCACCTCGGAGATGAGTTCCTCGTCGAGAACCCCCGCGAGCTCATCTCCACCAGCAGGGAAGGGTTCGACTTCCTGTTCCAGGTGGCGCCGGTGAGCGGCTTGATCGTGTTCGGCGGGCCAGGGTTCATCGTCCGCAGTGCGTTGCCCTTCGAGAAGGTTTCCTTCCGGGCGGGGTCCGAGTGGGAGCTGGAGAGCGAGCGGTGGGCGCGGCCCTACGTCGGAGTCGATGCCTTCATGTGGTCCGAACTCGACTGGACGCCGCAGATTACCGCGGAGGCGGGCGTCGCCCTGGGGCGTAACGCCAGGCTCGGGGTGCACCTGGGGACCGGGCCTTCGCGGGCGGGGCAGTTCTTCCGCGAAGACGAGACTCTGATTGGGCTCCTCTTCTCGTACCGCAGGTCCTGATCGCACCGCGGGGCCTGACAGAGGGGCGCTAGCTGCGCTTTCCTCGCGGGCGCGTACCGCCGGTCTTCGTCTGTCCGCGCTTCCCGCCGGCCGGCTTCTTACCTGACGCACCCCCAGAACCACCGCCGCCCGCGTCCTTGGTCTTCGTCTTCGTCTTCGCCTTCGCCTGGTGCGCGCGGCGCTCCTTCGACAGGTAGAGCTGCTGCGGGAGCGACGCGATGTTGGAAGCCGAGTAGTAGAGATTCAGCCCCGCGGCGAATTGGGCGAACATGAACGTGAAGACGACCGGCAGTACGTAGGTGAACATCTTCATCTGCGGGTTCGTCTCCATGCCGCGCTGACCGATCCAGTTCAGCAGGAGCATCGATCCACCCATCAAGAACGGAACGATGTACAGGGGATCCTTCAGCGAGAGGTCCGGCAGCCACAGGAAAGGCACCCCTCGGAACTCGATCGTGTTCTGGAACACGAAGAAGAGCGTGATCAGGATCGGGAGCGGGAGCATCATCGGCAGGCAGCCGCCGAGCGGGCTGACTCCCGCCTCCTTGTAGGCCTTCATCATTTCCTGCTGCAGCTTCGGCGGATCCTCCTTGTACTTCTCCTGGATCCCCTTGATCTCCGGCTGAAGCGCCATCTGCTTCATTTGCGAGCGCATGGAGATCTGGTACAGCGGGAAGAGCACGATGCGTGTGACCACCCCGAACAGGATCAGCACCCAGCCGTAGGCGAGGTTGAACGTCTCGTGCATCCAGACCAGGACGTCGATCACCAGGCCCCCGAACGGCCGGATGAACCACTGCAGAATCCGCCACCCGAACGGGTTCACGTTCTGCAGCTCCTGGCCGACCGCACGCAGCCGATCGTGGTCCTGCGGCCCCACGTACGCGAGCATCTCGAAGCCGTCGGCGCCGCCCGGAACCGGCAGCGCGACTCGAATCTCCGACGCGTCGCCCTCGTCGAGCCCCGCCAACAACACCCCGCCGAGACCCGGCCCCTGCTCGTCCGAGACGATTGCGGCGAGGAAGTACTTCGACTTCGACGCGGCCCAGTTGAATGGCCCGCCTTCGACGACCAACCATTCGCCGGCATCGAGATCGAGCTTCTCCGAGGAGATGGACCCGGTCCGTGTTCGCGTCACCACGGCCATCTGCCCCAGGTCCTCCCGGGGCGTCGCTTCGTTCGACCGCAGTCCTCGGCCAAGGTCCGTCAGCACCGTGTACCCCTGACCCGCCACGTTCCGGAGTCCGGCCCGGATGTCGATTCGGTAGTCGGTCGGCGAGAAGCTGTAGGTGACATCGAACGAGACGCCCTCGGCGCCGAGGGGGGCGCTAAAGGCGAGCTCCATGCCCTCCCTCGTCACTTCCATGTCGTCGCCGGAGGACCCGAACACGATGTCCCGGAGCGAAACCGTATCCCCACCCATCGCGAGCGTGTATCCGAGGAGAGCGTCCCCGGGACGGATGAGGTCCACGGGACCATCCACATCCCGGTCCGGCGCGAAGTTGGGATACTCGTTCATGGTTGCGTGAACGAGGCGGGCCCCGCGCGTGTCGAAGACGTACTCGTACAGCTCCGACCGCACGGAAATGGTCTGTGCGGCGCCCGTCGCCGTTTCCTGCGCCACGGTCGGGGCCTCGGCGGCGGCGGCCTCCCCCAACCGGTCCCCCAGAGCCGCGGCTTCCTGCCCCACGGCCTCTTCCGCGGGCACTGCCCCGGCCGTCTCGTCCCCCTCCGCCTGGTCGCCCTCATCGACCGTCGGCGATGTGACGACCAGCGTCGAGTCCGCGCCCTCCGCGACGGGTCCCCGGGCCGGTGGGAAGATCACGTTGCTGAGCACCATCAGACCTACCATCAGTCCGATCGCGAGCAGCAGCCGGCGTTCCATCAGCACGCCCCCCGGTGCGACGCGCGGGCGGAGTCCGTGCCGTCCGACCCGCTGGCTCCGTGCACGGCCGGTGGCACCGGGTCATGTCCATGCGGGCCGAAGGGGTGGCATCGGGCGAGGCGCCGGGCGGCCATCCAGCTCCCTCGCGCCGCGCCATGGGTTTCCACGGCCACGCGGGCGTACTCCGAGCAACTCGGCGTGTACCGGCAGCTCGCCGGCAACCAGGGCGAGATCACCGTCTGGTATCCGCGAATCAAGAGTAGGATTACCGCTCGCATAGTCTGCTGAGTGGGGCGTTGAGGGCGTCCTGGAGACCTTCGTACGACGCGTCGTATGCCGCGGGTTTCGCCCGGATGATCACGTCTACGCCGCTACCAGCGGCTCGTGCCTGCGGCATCCACTCCGTCCGCGCGAGCTCTTTGAGTCGTCTACGCACGAGATTCCGGGCGACCGCCGAGTGCCCGTAGCGAGGCACGATGACCCCGACGCGAGGATGAGAGTGGAGCGACGGAGCCGCGATGACGTCCACGAGCGAGCCGGACATGCGCCGTCCGGTTCGGAGAACGCGACGGATATCGCTGGCACGTCGGAGCCGCGCCGTGGCGGGGAGACGCTGGCTGCCTCTGCCAGGACGTCTCTCCCTACCGGCTTCGTCGCTTCGAGAAGAGTGCGTCACTGACCGTCAGCCGACGCCGGCCCTTCCTTCGGCGCCGCGACAGGACCTTCCGTCCGGCCTTCGTCTTCATCCGGGCGCGGAATCCGTGGTCACGCACGCGCTTCCGGTTGGTGGGCTTGTTGTATGTGGGCTTTCCCATCAATCCTTCCAGGAACCTGGTTCCGAATCGAGCCCATAACGGTAGACGCGAAAACGCAGACTGTCAATCAAAATACGGCCTGGCGCTACGACCGAGAGGACGGTGCACCTCCGCCGAGCTCCCTCTTTTCGCGCCTCGGCCCCACGAATCCAGGTCCGGACGCACTTGATTGACACCCGCTGGAGCGGCCATCTACAATCATCCGCCCCATTTCATTCTTGGCCACACCCCCCGGTGGGATGGAACTGACCGCGAGCGAAGTCTGGACCCGGATCCGCGCCTCCGCGCAGAGCGTGCTTCCCGAGCAAACGTATCGGACGTGGCTCGCATCGACCGAAGCGGTTTCGCTGTCGGACGACACGCTGGTCGTTTCGGCTCCCACGAAGTTCGCCGTCGAGTGGGTCGAGGATAAGTACGGACAGCTCTTGCGGGACATCGGCGAACGGGAGCTCGGGCGTTCGTTGCTCCTGCGATTCGAGCACCAGGGCGCGGACGGCCGACTCGATTTTCCTGAGATCGGCGAGGACGCCGGCCCCGACGCGCCGATGGACGTCATGGGCGCGCCTCCCACGACACCCACCGCCCGTGAGGCGGGCCGCCCCGAAGCCGCGACAGCCCTGAACGAGCGCTACACCTTCGACCGCTACGTGATCGGCGGAAACAACGAGCTGGCTTCCGCCGCGTGTCAGCGTGTGGCCTCCACGCCGGCGGCGGCCTACAACCCGCTCTTCATCTGGGGGGGCACGGGGCTCGGGAAGACGCACCTGATGCATGCTGTCGGGCACGCGATCCTCCAGACGTTCCCGGGACGCGAAGTCGCCTACGTCCCCTCGGAGCAGTTCACGAACGAGATGATCGCCGCCATCCAGGGCGGACGTACGGCGGAGTTCCGAGCGCGGTATCGGCGGATCGACGTTCTCCTGGTCGACGATGTTCACTTCATCGGGAACAAGGAAGGGACACAGGAGGAGTTCTTCCACACCTTCAACGCCCTCTACGACGCCCACAAGCAGATCGTCATCACGAGCGACCGCCCCCCGCAGGACATCCCCGGTCTACAGGAACGCCTGGTTTCGCGATTCGAGTGGGGGCTCGTCACCGACATTCAGCCGCCGGATCTCGAGACCCGGTCGGCCATCCTTCGCAAGAAGGCCGAAGAGGACGGAATCCAGATCGGCGATGACGTCATCGAGTACGTGGCCCGCAACCGCAGGACCTCCGTGCGACAACTGGAGGGAGCACTCATCAAGCTCCTCGCGTTCTCCTCGCTTACTCGTCGCGAGATTTCGCTCGAGATGGCGAGCGACGCCCTGGGGCCCGAGCAATCGAACGTCCTCGAACCGATCATGGTCGTCTCGCCAGAACAGGTCCGGTCGCGCACGGCCGAGGTCTGGGGTGTTTCGGTCGAAGCTCTCATGTCGAAACGCCGCAACCGGACCGTGACGATTCCGCGTCAGGTAGCGATGTACCTGATCAAGACGAACCTGGATCTGCCATACTCGGACATCGGCGGGCTATTCGGCGGGCGTGATCACTCGACCGTGATCCACTCGGTGAACAAGGTCGAGGCGGACATGGCGGCCGACACCATATTCCGTAGTCGCGTCCGTCAACTTCAGGAGGAGCTGTTCCAGCGCTGAGCCGCGTCCGGGCGATCGGGGTCGGGCCCGTGGGTGCGGAAGACGCCTTCAGATTCTCCTTGGCATCGTGGAGAACCCGTGGATCAACAAGCCGTTGTTCACACCACCTTCGATCGGGGGACCGAGCCTTCCCCGAACCGTCGACCGCCGCCCCGGTTTTTCCACGCGGCCGATGCTCGGATCGCCGCACGGATTGGACCGATCAGGGGCTTTCCCACATTCCCCCCGGCCCTACTACTACGACGATGATATGTATATCATAAACCCCCCCAGTACATCCCTGGGGGAAAAGCGGAAACTCCGCCGGCGCGGCCGGCGATCCCGGTTCACGTTCACGGAGTGGAAATGAAATTCTCGATCACGCGGGAGGCGCTTCAGTCGGGGCTCGGAGCGGTCGCATCGGCGATCCCGACGCGCACCACCCTCCCGGTCCTGTCCAACATCCTGATGCGCGCAGAAGACGGAGCCGTCCAGCTGAGCGGAACCGACCTGGATATCTCCGTCTCGCTCTCCGTCCCCGCGGACGTGTCCGAACCAGGCGCCGTGACCGTCCCCGCGAAGAAGCTGGTCGAGATCGCGCGCGTGCTCGAAGACGCGCCCGTCAAGGTCACCACGGATGGGGCGCAGGTTTCGCTCGAGTGCGGGAAGAGTCGGTTCAAGCTCTACGGGCTCGCCGAAGATGAGTTCCCCGCGTTCCCGGAGGTCGACTTCAGTCAATCCTGGACGATGAAGGCGTCCGACGTCCAGGAGTTGATCCAGCGGACCAGCTTCGCGGTGTCGAACGAGGAGAGCAGGCCGATCCTGAACGGCGTCCTCTGGCAGCTCGAAGCCGGGAGCTCGGTGATGGTGGCCACGAACGGACACCGCCTCGCCAAGATGCGCCAAACGCTCGAGGGCGCGGGCGCCCCCGAGGCCGACCTCATCATCCCTCCGAAGGCGCTCCAGCAAGTCGAAAAGCTGTACTCTGCGGATGATGATCTTCAGATCGCCCGTTCGGAGAATCACCTCGGCTTCCGATCGGAAGACCGGATGGTCTTCACCCGGCTGATCGAAGGACCGTACCCGAACTACGACCAGGTGATTCCGAAGGACAACGACAAGGAGGCGGTCGCGAGCCGCGCTGCGCTCGAAGCCTCGATCAAGCGGATGGCCGTCGTCGCGAGTGACCAGACGCACCGGGTCCGACTGAGCTTCGAGAAGGGTGCTCTTCGGTTTCGTGTGCAAACACCGGATCTTGGCGAGGCGGAGGACGAGCTGGCGCTCGACTACGACGGCGAGACGCTGGAGATCGGCTTCAACGCCACCTATCTGCTCGAAATCCTGCGCTTCATGCCGGACGAGGATGTGCGGATCACGTTCAAGGCTCCGGAGCGGGCCGCAACCTTCTCGCCCGCGGGCGGCGATCCGGACTACCTCTGTCTCGTCATGCCGCTGAGACTTCTGGACTGAGGTTCGCGACAAAGCCGTGGCCATCTGTTCGCACTGCGGGTACGAAGCGCCTTCGTTCGCCACCTGTCCCCTGTGCGGCGGGACGGGCCCCGCCGACGCGGGCCCCGGTGGGGTGGACGCTCCTGGAGCGATCGCCCCCGCGTGGGAGAGAGACGGGACGGCGTTTCCGAGAAACCTGATCGATACGTGGGTGGAGAGCTTGTTCCGCCCCGATCGCTTCTTTCGCGGTGTCTCCTGGGACGAAGCCGCGGCCCGACCCATCCTTTACTACCTGATCATCGCGATCATCGGGGCGATCTTCTCTCTCTGGTGGAGCGCCGCGTTCACCGCGATCGGGTTCCCGCTGGGATTCCAGGATCCTGACCCGCTGCTGGCGCTTTCTCCCGCGGCCAGCGCCCTGATCAACTTCTTCGCCGCACCCTTCGTCGCGATCATCGGTCTCGTGCTGTGGTCCGGGTTGGTTCATCTCCTGGTCATCGTCTTTGGGCGCGACCGAAGAGGATTTCGGGCGACGATGCGGGCGGTGTGTTACGGTGCCGGTCCGTCGATATTCGCGGTCGTCCCCGTCCTCGGCGCGATCGTCGGGTTCTTCTGGACACTCGCCCTCACCGGCATCGGGCTTCGCCACGCCCACAGGATGACGACCGGGGCCGCGGTGGCCGTGATCCTCCTCGCGTTGATGATTCCGCTCGCCCTTCTCTTCGGTTTAATGGTCATCGTGTTTGCCTCTGTGGCCGCGATCGCGTGACGGAGCCGAGCGAAGAGAGCATTCAGGGCCGAATCGAACGCGAGGAGTTCGCGCGTGGCCACCTCCCCGAGGGCGCAGCTCCGGCGACTCCACGTCTCGCCGCCACGACCGTCATCGCCCGACCCGGAAGTAGCGGCCTCTTCGAGCTTCTTCTCCTGAAGCGGCCCCTGGCGAGCCGGTTTGCGGCTGGCGCGTATGTGTTCCCGGGCGGCGTCGTCGATGACGCCGATGGCTCGGAATTCTGGCGATCCCGCATGCACCGACCGTCCAATCTTCCACCGGACGGCCTGCCCGCCGCGACCGCCGGCATCCGCGAGCTCTTCGAGGAGACGGGAATCTTGCTGGCGGACCAGGAGCTGAAGCGCCTAGATGCTCTGGAGGTCCTGCGCCACAAGCTGCTGGCGGAGGAAGTGACCTTCGAGGATGTGGTCCGCGATCGAAGCCTCACGTTCCTCCACGCGCCGTTGACCTACTTCGCGCGGTGGGTGACCCCCCGACGGCTCGCCCGCCGCTACGACGCGCTGTTCTTCCTGGTCGCGTTGTCGAGCCGGAGCGAGGACGTCACGATCACCGAGGAGCATGACGGCCTCACTTGGGTGACGCCGCGAGCGGCGTTGGCGGAGTTCACGGCGGGTCGGCTGCCCATGCTGTTTCCCACATGGAAGACGGTTCAGCAGTTGTCTGCCTTCGATCATCTGGACGAAGCGGTCCGAGTTCTGGGCACGTCTTCGGTCACATCGATTGAACCGTTTCTCGATGTCGACGGGAACACCGTCCGCCCGCGGATGCCGGAACGCTCGTGACGGAGGGGTCCGCGGAACAGAGCCTTTCGGCCGGGCGGACGGAAGACCTCGGGTCGGGAGTGCTATCGGTCACGGCGGAGAATCCGGGCCCGCTGACGCTCGATGGGACCCGCACGTGGATCGTCGGGACTGCCGTGGTCGCCATCGTGGACCCCGGCCCGGACGATCCCGCGCACCTCGATCGTGTCGCGCGGGCCGTGAACGGGCGGGACGTCGCTGCCGTTTGCCTGACTCACGCCCATATCGACCATTCCGCGGCGTCGGCCAGCGCGGTCGAACGCTGGGGGCGCCTGTACGCTTCCGCGGAAACACTGGCTCGGATTGGCGTCGACGGGACGCCCCTCCGGGATGGCGACGAGATCGTCCTCGACGAGCGCGCTGGCGGCCTCGTGCTCCACGCCCTCGAGACTCCGGGCCACTCGGGCGACCATCTGGCGTTCATGCTCCTTCCCACTCGGGACGTCCTCACTGGAGACCTCGTGCTCGGCCGCGGGAGCAGCATGGTCGCGCACCCAGATGGATCCGTGGGGGCATATCTGGCCAGTCTTGCGAGACTCGGCTCGCTGAGGCCCAGGAGGCTGCTCCCTGGTCACGGACCTGTGGTGGGCGACGCCGCGGCCAGGCTGGCTGAGTACGCCGCCCACCGCCGCGAGCGATCGTCGCAGGTGCAGGCCGCCCTGGAGGCGGGCGCGCGAAGCGTGTCGGAGCTGCGCGACGCGGTGTACGGCGACATCCCTCCAGGGGTGGTGCAAGCGGCCGAGCTGTCCCTGCTCGCCCACCTCGAACACCTGGAAGAGCTCGGCTACCGAGCGCCCTGGCCGAGCGACCGGAGCGGCGACCGCAGGTAGGCGGGCACTGCGAACTTCTCGAAACGGTCGGGCGTGACCCAGGCGTATCCGGTCGCCGATCCGGCCATCTGATCGTCGACCGAACCGGCTTTGCCCGATATCCATCGCGTCTCGAACAGCACCAGCTCCAGATGGAAATGGCTGAACGCGTGACGGATCCGGGCAAAGGCCTCGCCAGCCGGCTCGAGCGGGGCGATCACGATCCCGTGTGCGTCGCGAAGCTCCTCGACGAGCCCGGCGTCCCCCGGCGCCACAGGACCCTCCTCCGGCTTCGTGCCGGGGAAGTCCCACAACCCGCCGAGAAGTCCCCGCTCCGGCCTGCGGACGAAGAGCACGGCACCGTCCCGCCAGACGACCGCCGAAGCGGCGGTTCGAATCGGGCTCGATCGCGGCTCCCGTCGCGGTGGTCGCAGGGCAACCGTTCCGGCCGCCAACGCCCGGCACCCGGACGACACGGGGCAGTCCCCGCAGGCCGGTCTGCGGGGACTGCACACCGATCCGCCCAAGTCCATGATCGCCTGGTTCATCTCCGCCGGACGGTCAACGGCCGCGTCCACGAGCGAGCGGGCAAGCGTATCCAGGCGGGCCGGTGTGGACCGTTCGAGGTCGAAGAGGCGGGAGATCACCCGCCGCGCGTTTCCGTCGACGGCCGGTTCGGCCACACCGAACGCGATGCTGGCCACGGCCCCCGCCGTGTAGGGCCCGACCCCGCTCAGGGAGCGTAGCGCTTCGACGTCCGACGGAACTTCACCACCGTGCCGCTCGACGATCTGTCCCGCCGCCGCATGCAGGTGCCGAGCGCGCGCGTAGTAGCCGAGCCCCTGCCAGACATGGAGGACCTCGTCGAGGTCGGCTTCGGCCAGCGCGAAGACCGTGGGGAATCGCTCGGTGAATCTCGCGTAGTAGGACGCGACCGTGCCGACCCGGGTCTGCTGCGCCATGACCTCCGCGACCCAGATGCGGTACGGGTCCCTCTCGTGTCGCCAGGCGACGTCCCGCTCGCGCGAGTCGAACCAGTCGAGAAGTGCCCGGGCAAGAGCAGTAACGTGGGCGTCCCCGGCCCGCGGGGTCGGGCCGTCAGATGGGCTGATCTGGGAGGACGCCGTCAAAGATGTGGTCCGCGGGACCACCGAGTCGGATCAGGCCCTCCTCCAGGATGTCGACCCTCAGAACGGTACCGGATCTAGTGCGGAGCTCGACGGGCGTCTCGATCACCCCGGCATCCGCGAACGCGAAGGCCGTGGCCATACACCCGCTCCCGCAGGCCAGGGTTTCACCCTCCACGCCGCGCTCGAAGGTCCTGATCAGAAGCTCACCGTCCCCCACGGACACGAGATCGACATTCGCTCCTTCGGGTCCGATCTCGGGGTGCGAGCGCAACGGGGCGCACACCTCGTCGAACTCGTCGAGCTCGACGTCCTCCACTTCGACGACCAGGTGTGGAGTCCCCATCCACACCAGCCAGGCCGGCCGGGGCGACCCGTCGACCTCTAGCTCCAGCCGCATCTCGATCTTCGCATCGAGCGCGTAGTCGAGGTCGACCTGACTCCCGGCCACGCGCGCCCTGACTTCTCCATCGTCGGTGTGGATCATGAGTTCCGGACCCGTGAGCCCTCGATCGTGGGAATACCGGGCCGCGCAGCGCGTCCCGTTCCCGCAGGTGCCGAATTCCGACCCGTCCGGGTTGAAGAAGCGGATTCGGATGAACTCCTCGCTGAGGCTACGAACGAGGATCAGGCCGTCCACCCCGACCCCCCATCTGCGTGAGCAAATGCGTCGCGCCAGAGCGGTCGCATCGCGCAGGCCGACCTCCTCACCGCGCACGATGACGAAATCGTTCCCCGCTCCGCTGTACTTGCTGAAAAGCGCCATGGACGTTTCCCGCTGAGGACACACCCGCATAAACGAATCGGCCGCAGGCTCGAAAGCCTGCGACCGACCGTTTTTCAGCTGGACCTGACTCGACGCGATGCCTCTAACACCGCAGGCTCAGGGCCGGCGTTACGACTACTTCAACGCCACCGGGTGTACCCGGTTACGCCACGCTGAGGCGATCGCTTGCCCGTGCCGAGTCAGACCCGGTTCTACTTCCTGCTGACACTAGATCACCTCCTTCCAAGAGTGAACAGATGGGGCACCATGTACGACTTCATGTTGTATAACCCAGGCGTCGCGGGCAAGCTCCCCCGTCGAATCGGCGGCTTGCTCGGGTCCCGCGCCTGCCCGAGAATCATCCCACGATGACAGACCTCCCCGTCCAGCCGATTCCGCCGAGTGAGCGGCAGAAGACCGTCGACCGGCTCTGCGCCCATTTCGCGGCCGATCACCTGGAAACAGACGAGTTCGAACGGCGTCTGGATCTGGCGTACGCCGCCCAAGCGCGGAACGAGCTCGTGGCTCTCGAGCAGGATCTGCCCGAACTCCGCCGGGGAGCGGAGGCCGAGGCCGTCGACAGCACGCTCCCGGCCCCGGCGCCCAGCGCCTCGGTGGACACGTCGAGGCCCGTCCAGGAGCGCGACTTCATGGCGGCCGTCATGGGGGGCACGGAGCGCGGCGGCAACTGGATCCCCGCGAAGCACACGACCGTGCTCACCCTAATGGGGAGCGCCAGTCTCGACTTTCGGGAGGCGACCTACACGTCGCAGGAGATCTCGGTGACCCTCTTCTCCATCATGGGAGGAGCGGAGATCATCGTTCCGCCCGGGGTCCACGTCGAGTCGAACGGAATCGCGATCATGGGGGGCTGGGGCAAGCCCGTCGATCGGACGCCCGCGGACCCGAACGCCCCGGTCATCCGAATCAACGGACTGGTCCTGATGGGCGGCGTGGACATCAAGGAGCGACAGCGCGGGGAAACGGAGCGCGACGCCAGGAAGCGGCTCAAGGCGGAAAAGAAGGCGGCGCGCAGAGGGTCGCTCCCGCCCGGTTCAGACACCTGACCGGAAGCGACGCCGGTCGTCCCCGCCAGCGCCCCGACCTTTCTTGACGCTCGGCTCGCGGCTCGGGTATTCTCCCCCCCCGAAACCCGCATCGACCACGTCCGCGAGGAACCGATGTCCGACATTCCCGACAGCCTCCAGTACACCGAAGAACACGAGTACGTGAAAGAGACGGAGGGGGAGAACGAAGTTCTGATCGGCATCACGGATTACGCGCAGGGCGAGCTCGGTGATGTCGTCTTCGTCGAGCTGCCCCGGGCGGGCGACAGCTTCGGACAGGGCGAAGCCTTCGGTACGATCGAGGCGGTCAAGGCCGTCTCGGAGCTCTACTGCCCCGTCGCCGGCGAGATCGTCGAGGTGAACGACGTCCTCGAGGCGGATCCGGCGTTGGTGAACAGCGATCCCTACGGGGAGGGTTGGATGATTCGTCTCCGAATCGACCCCGGTGCGGCGCTCGATGAACTTCTCACGCCCGACCAGTACGGCAGTTTGATCGGTGAGAACGGGGAAGGCTGAGAAACATACCCGATACCTACCGGGAGGCCCGTGACCGTTCGTATGCCCCGTCCTCCCGCCTGACCCTCTGAAGGTTCGACAACATGCAGTTTGAGATGGAACCCTCGGGCGAGTTCGCCCACCGTCATATCGGTCCCTCCCGCAGCGATGTCGAAGAGATGCTCGAGACCGTGGGGCTGGACTCGCTCGGAGAGTTGATCGATGAGGCCATTCCCGAAGCGATTCGGCTCGAAGGAGACCTCGACATCCCCGATGCGGTGACGGAACGTCGCCTGCTCGAGAGGGCCCGCGAGCTCGCGGGTCGCAATCGCGTGCTTCGGTCGTATCTGGGGCTCGGGTACCACGGGACGCTCACGCCCGGCGTGATCCTCCGAAACATCATGGAGAACCCCGGCTGGTACACGCAGTACACGCCGTACCAGGCGGAGATCTCGCAGGGGCGCCTCGAGGCGCTCCTCAACTTTCAGACCACGGTCATCGACCTGACCGGTCTGCCGATCGCGAACGCGTCTCTGCTCGACGAGAGCACGGCGGCCGCGGAGGCGATGTCGATGCTAGTGGGGGCGCGTGGACGCGGGCGGAACGTCTTCCTGGTCTCCGAGGCCTGCCACCCACAGACCATCGAGGTCGTGAAGGGTCGCGCCGAGCCGCTGGGGATCGAAGTTCGGGTCGGGTCGCACGAGGCGTTTGGCACGGAGGACGATGCGGACCAGGTGTTCGGCGCCCTGCTCCAGTACCCGACGACCGACGGTGCGGTGATCGACTATGCCGACGTGTGCTCCCGCTTGCGGGAGGCCGGCGCCGGGGTCGTCGTCGCTGCGGATCTGCTTTCGCTGGCGCTCCTCACGCCGCCAGGCGAGTTCGGCGCCGACATCGCGGTCGGCAACTCGCAGCGGTTCGGCGTACCGATGGGCTACGGCGGGCCGCACGCCGCGTTTCTGGCCGCCACGGACGAGTTCAAGCGGCGGCTGCCGGGGAGGATCATCGGGGTGTCGATCGATGCGGATGGTGACCCCGCCCTTCGGATGGCGCTCCAGACGCGTGAGCAGCACATCCGACGCGAGCGTGCGACGTCGAACATCTGCACCGCCCAGGTGCTGTTGGCGATCATGGCCGGCATGTACGCCGTGTACCACGGACCCTCCGGAATACGGGCGATCGCGGACCGGGTCCGTCGCATGACCGCTGTTCTGGCCGCAGGGATCTCCCGCGCCGGGCACGGGCTCGCGCACGAGGTCTTCTTCGACACGCTCCGCGTCATCCCGTCGGGGACCACTGCTGACGAGCTCGTCGAGCGCGCCCTCGAGCTGGGCATCAACCTGCGTGCGTTCGAGGACGGCACCGTGGGCGTCGCGCTGGACGAGACGGTTCGCGAGGAAGATATCGATGACCTCCTCGCGATCTTCGGCAACACGGAGCCGCTCGCCGGCGCCGCCGCGGGGATCGCGGCCGCCCTCGACGAACCCGGGTACCCGGCGGGCCTCGCTCGTTCGAGCGGGTATCTGGAGCACCCGGTGTTCAACTCGTACCACTCCGAAACAGAGATGCTGCGTTACATCCACCGGCTCGAAGTGAAGGACCTGTCGCTCAACACGGCGATGATCCCGCTCGGCTCGTGCACGATGAAGCTCAATGCCACGTCCGAGATGATCCCGGTGACCTGGCCCGAATTCGGCGCTCTACACCCGTTCGCGCCCACCGACCAGGCCGCCGGGTATCGGCAGATCTTCGACGATCTCGAGACGTGGCTTTCGGAGATCACGGGATTCGCGGCGACCTCCCTACAGCCGAATTCGGGCGCGCAGGGCGAGTACACGGGCCTGCTGGTCATCGCGGCGCGCCACCGCGACAGCGGCGAGGGGCACCGAAACGTCTGCCTGATCCCGTCGTCGGCACATGGAACGAATCCCGCGAGCGCCGTGATGGCGGGGATGGACGTCGTCGTCGTCAAGTGCGATGAGAACGGGAATATCGACGTGGACGACGTGCGCGCGAAGGCGGAGGAGCACTCCGAAAACCTCGCCGCGATCATGGTCACCTATCCGTCGACGCACGGAGTGTTCGAGTCGGCGATCAAGGAGATCACCGGGATCGTCCACGAGCACGGCGGGCTCGTCTACCTCGACGGAGCGAACCTGAATGCCCAGGTCGGCCTGACCCGCCCCGGCGACTACGGGGCCGACGTCTGCCACATCAACCTTCACAAGACGTTCGCGATCCCGCATGGAGGAGGAGGACCCGGCATGGGACCGATCTCCGTCACGGAGGAGCTGGCGCCCTATCTGCCCGGCCACCCCCTGACGGAGACCGGGGGCGAGCGAGGCGTCCTCCCCGTATCCTCCGCGCCGTGGGGAAGCTCCTCGATCCTGCTCATTTCGTGGGCGTACATCGCCATGCTCGGCCGCGACGGCACGAAGGCCGCGACCGAGGGCGCGATCCTGAACGCCAACTACATGGCCTGTCGTTTGGCGGAACACTTCGAAGTGCTCTACAAGGGCGAGCAGGGGCGCGTCGGACATGAGTTCATCCTGGACCTCCGTCCGCTCAAGAAGGAGAGCGGGGTCACGGACGAGGACGTCGCCAAGCGGCTGATGGACTACGGGTTCCACGCACCTACGATGTCGTTCCCGGTGGCGGGGACGATCATGGTCGAGCCCACGGAGAGCGAATCGAAGTACGAGCTCGATCGGCTGTGCGACGCGCTCATCTCGATCCGCGCCGAGATCCAGCAGATCGAGATGGGCCTGTCCGACCGGGAGGACAATCCGCTCAAGAACGCACCGCACACCGCGGCGATGGTGACCGCCGACGAGTGGGATCACGCATACCCGCGTGAGAAGGCCGCCTATCCTGCACCGTGGACCCGCGAGTCGAAGTTCTGGCCGCCCGTGCGACGGGTGAACAACGCGCACGGCGATCGGAACCTGGTATGCGCGTGTCCCCCGATCGAGGAATACGAAACGGTTTGAGGGTCTCGCCCACACGCTACAGGAGCCTGGTATGGCGACACTGACATTTCACGGACACAGCTGTTTCGAGATCGTGGCCGCCGACGGCACCCGCATTCTCATAGACCCGTTCCTGACCGGAAACGGGACGGCGGATGTCGGCCCGGAGCACTTCGACGATCGCCTCGACTATCTGATCCTCACGCACGGGCATGGGGACCATATCGGCGACGCGTTCGACATCCTCAGACAGACCGGCGCGACACTCATCGCGACCTACGAGCTGGCCAGTTACGCTGGCGAAGTGCAGGGAATCGAAAAGGTCCACCCCATGCACATCGGAGGCGGCTGGGACTTCCCCTTCGGCCGCGTGAAGCTCACGGTGGCCCTGCATGGCGGGAAGATCGACGCGGACGGCGCTGAGGCCTACACGACGAACCCGGCGGGTGTGGTGGTCACCGTCGACGGGACGCGGATCTACCACGCGGGCGATACCGCCCTGACGATGGACATGGAGCTGCTCCAGGGGGAGGTCGATGTCGCCATCCTCCCGATCGGAGACAATTTCACGATGGGTCCGGAAGACGCCGGGCGGGCCGTGGGCATGATCAGGCCACGCATGGCGATCCCCATGCACTTCGCCACCTTCGACCTGATCGACGTGGACCCCGAGAGATTCGTCGAGGCCACGGCGGGCGCGGCTCCGATCACCGTCATGTCGCCGGGCGAGGCGATCGACGTCTGATCCCGACGCCGTGGCCGGACCCACGGGCCCGTCCCCAGTCGTCGTGCGGACGCTGGACCTCTG